>Ga0070675_100000015_pt1 | contig 201080 bp, 189 predicted proteins | sample KBSM43metaG_FD_65343 | JGI IMG/M metagenome (GOLD analysis project Ga0070675, IMG submission 65343) | Miscanthus rhizosphere microbial communities from Kellogg Biological Station, Michigan, USA - KBS M4-3 metaG | ecosystem: Host-associated > Plants > Roots > Rhizosphere > Soil ... | reverse complement strand
CGAACGGCGACGCGCGCGTCGAGGCCGGCGGCAAGCAGTACAGCCCGCCGGAGATCAGCGCGATGATCCTGCAGAAGCTGAAGGCCGACGCCGAAGCGAAGCTCGGCGACTCGGTCGACAGCGCCGTCATCACCGTCCCCGCCTACTTCAACGACGACCAGCGGCAGGCGACCAAGGACGCCGGCAAGATCGCAGGGCTCGACGTCAAGCGGATCATCAACGAGCCGACGGCCGCCTCGCTCGCCTACGGGCTCGACAAAGAGGACACCGACCACGCGATCCTCGTCTTCGACCTCGGCGGCGGCACCTTCGACGTCTCGGTGCTGGAAATCGGCGACGGCGTCTTCGAGGTGAAAGCGACCGCCGGCGACAACCACCTCGGCGGCGACAACTGGGACAAAGCGATCGTCGAGTGGCTGGTGGCGGAGTTCAAGCGCGACCAGGGCGTCGACCTCTCGCAGGACAAGAACTCGCTGCAGCGCCTCTACGAGGCGGCGGAGAAGGCGAAGATCGAGCTCTCCTCGACTCAGGAGACGCAGATCAACCTGCCGTTCATCACCGCCGTCGAGGGGCAGCCCAAGCACCTCGACCTCAAGCTCAGCCGCTCGAAGCTGAACGAGCTGACCGGCGACCTGCTCGACCGCGTGGTCGGGCCGGTGAAACAGGCGCTCGCCGACGCCGACACCGCGGTCGACCACGTCGTCCTCGTCGGCGGCATGACCCGGATGCCGGCGGTCCGCGAGAAGGTCAAGGCGCTGACCGGCAAGGAGCCGCACCAGGGCGTCAACCCGGATGAGGTCGTCGCCGTCGGCGCCGCGATCCAGGCCGGCGTGCTGGCCGGCGACGTCAAGGACGTGCTGCTGCTCGACGTCACCCCGCTGACCCTCGGGATCGAGACCAAAGGCGGCGTGATGACGAAGCTGATCGAGCGCAACACGACGATCCCGACGAAGAAGTCGGAGGTCTTCTCCACTGCCGACGACAACCAGCCCTCGGTCGAGATCCACGTCCTCCAGGGCGAGCGCGAGATGGCCGGCGGCAACAAGAGCCTGGGCAAATTCCAGCTCACCGGGATCCCCCCGGCGCCGCGCGGAATCCCCCAGATCGAGGTCACCTTCGACATCGACGCCAACGGGATCATCAACGTCAGCGCTGCCGACAAAGGCACCGGCAAAGAACAGAAGATCGAGATCAAATCCGGCTCCGGGCTCTCCGACGAGGAAATCCAGAGCATGGTCTCCGACGCCGAGGCACACGCCGACGAGGACGCGAAACAGCGCGAGCTGGCGGAGGCGAGGAACCTGGCCGAGAACTCGGCCTACCAGGCGGAGAAAGCGATCGAGGAGGCCGGCGACAAAGTCGACGAGGACGCAAAGGAGCAGGTGCGCTCGGCGGTCAAGGACGTCCGCGACTCCCTGGAGAGCGGCTCCAAAGAGGAGCTCGACTCCAAGGTCGAGACTCTCAACAGCGCTATGACGAAAGTCTCCGAGCAGATCTACGCCGCGGCTTCGGCCGAGGCGGCCTCGGAGGGACCGACTGATAACGGCGCCGCCTCCGACGAGGAGGAGGTCGTTGACGCCGAGGTGGTCGACGAGGAGGGCAAATGAGCGATGCCCCGGAGCAGACCGAGGCCGTTCAGGAGGACGAGGGGCAAGAGGTCGAGAACGACCTCGACGCCCTTCTCTCCGATGCCCAGAAGGAGCGGGACGAGTACCTCGAACTCGCGAAGCGGACCAAGGCCGACTTCGAGAACTTCCGCAAGCGGGTCGCGGCTGATGTGCAGGCCGCATCTGCTCGCGGGAAGGCCGAGGTGGCTCGGGAAGTGATCGATGCGGTCGACAACCTCGAGCGGGCGCTGGAGGCTGCGGACGGCGATGGCGAGGGGCTGAAGTCCGGCGTGGAGATGGTGCTCGGGAACCTGCGGGAGACGCTGCAGCGGCATGGGATCGAGGCCGTCGACCCCAAGGGCGAGAAGTTCGACCCCAACCAGCACGAGGCGCTCTCGACGATGCCGGTCGAGGGAACCGAGGGCGGGACGGTGGTCGAGGTGATGCAGAAGGGCTACCGGATGGGCGAGCAGTTGATCCGCCCCGCCCGGGTGGTCGTGAGCGCGTAAGGGAGAGGCATTGGCGGACGAGCTCTACAAGACGCTCGGCGTCTCGAAGAAGGCGACCGACGAGGAGATCAAGAAGGCCTACCGGAAGCTCGCCCGGACCTACCACCCTGACCGCAACCCGGACGACAAGGAGGCGGAGGAGCGGTTCAAGGAGATCTCCGCCGCCTACGACGTCCTCGGCGACCCCGAGAAGCGCAAGGAGTACGACGAGGGCGGCGTCTTCGCCGGCTTCGGCCCGGGCGGGGGCGGCGGGGCGCCGTTCGGCAGCGGTCCCGGCGGCTTCGGCGGCTTCGACTTCGGCGACATCCTCGGCGGCGTGTTCAACCGGGGCGGCGGGCGGGCGCAGACGCAGCAGGTCCGCGGGCGCGACCTCGAGACCGAAGTCTCGCTCTCCTTCGACCAGGCGATCAGCGGCGCCCAGATCAGCGTCACCGTCCCCAAGTCCTCCCGCTGCGGCACCTGCCACGGCAGCGGCGCCAAACCCGGCACCTCCCCCACCACCTGCCCGCGCTGCGAAGGCCGCGGCGTCGAGGCCCAGGGGCAGGGCTTCTTCTCGATCAGCCAGCCCTGCTCCCAGTGCGGCGGCTCGGGCCAGATCATCGAAGACCCCTGCCCGACCTGCGGCGGCTCCGGCCTCACCCAGCAGACCAAGCGCTACAAGGTGAACGTCCCCGCCGGGGTCAAGGACGGCACCCGCATCCGCCTCGCCGGTAAGGGCGAGGACGGGCCGCGCGGGGGACCGCCGGGCGATCTCTACGTGACCACCCGGGTCGCCTCCTCACCCGTCTTCAAACGGCTCGACGGCGGCAACCTCGAGGTGACGGTTCCGATCTCCGTCGTCGAGGCGATCCGCGGCGGCACGATCGAGGTGCCGACGCTGAACGGGACGAAGAAGATCAAGGTCGCCCCCGGGACCAGGCACGGGGCGATTCAGAGACTGCGCGGCGAGGGCCCGCCGAAGCCGAAGGGCTCGGGCCGCGGCGACATTCGCTACCGCCTCGAGATCGCGATCCCCGCCGATCTGAGCGAGGAGCAGAGCGAGGCGGTGGAGAAGCTCGCCGAGACCTTGAACGGGTCCGACCCGCGCGCCGAGCTGCTGCGGAAGGCGGGGCGCTGATGGCCACCTACCGCCGGCGCGTCAAGGCGACCTTCGACGAAGAGCAGGGCGTGTTCATGATCTCGGTCGCCGCCGAACTGGCGGAGATGCACCCGCAGACGCTGCGGATGTACGAGCAGCGCGGGCTGATCGCGCCGAAGCGCTCGCCGAAGAACACCCGCCTCTACTCCCAGCGCGACGTCGAGCGGCTGCGGCGGATCCAGGAGATGACCGCCGAAGGGCTGAACCTGGCCGGGGTGGAAATGGTGCTGGCGCTGGAAAGCCAGGTGCAAAGGCTGCGGGCCGAGGTGGCGCGGCTGCGCAAGCGGCTGGGGGAAGTCGGAGCGGAAAAGGACGAGAACGGAGACGGAGGGATGAGCTGATGCAGGCGGACAGGTTCACGGAGAAATCGCGCGAGGCGGTGGCGGCGGCGCAGGAGCTGGCGCGGGCCCGGCGCAACTCCGAGATCGCCTCGGCACACCTGCTGCTGGCGCTGCTCGACCAGGCAGAGGGGATGGCGATCCCGGTTCTGCAGAAGGTCGGGGTCGACCCGGCGACGGCGCGGGCCGAGGCCGAGGCGGCGGTCGCGGCGCTGCCGACCCTCGGCGACGGCGCCGACCCGCAGATGTCCTCGAACCTGGCCCGGGTGCTGCGCGGCGCCGAGGGGGCGATGGCAAAGCTCGGCGACAGCTACATCACCGTCGGCCACCTGCTGCTGGCGCTGGCCGAGGACGGCTCCGGCGTCTCCGACCTGCTGCCCGGCCGCGAGGAGCTGGAGCGGGCGGTGAAGGCGGTGCAGGGCCCGGCGAAGGTGACCTCGCCGAACGCCGAGGACAACGCCCAGGCGCTGGAGAAGTTCGGGCGCGACCTCACCGCCGAGGCCGAGAGCGGCAAGCTCGACCCGGTGATCGGGCGCGACGAGGAGATCCGCCGCGTGATCCAAGTGCTGAGTCGCCGGACCAAGAACAACCCGGTGCTGATCGGCGACCCCGGCGTCGGCAAGACCGCGATCGTCGAGGGGCTGGCGCAGCGGATCGTCAAAGGCGACGTTCCCGAGAGCCTGCGCGACCGCCGCGTGATCGCCCTCGACATCGGCTCCCTGCTCGCCGGCTCCAAATACCGCGGCGAGTTCGAGGAGCGGCTGAAAGCGGTGCTGGGCGAGGTCCAGCAGGCCGAGGGCCAGATCGTCCTCTTCCTCGACGAGCTCCACACGATCGTCGGCGCCGGCGCCGCCGAAGGCGCGGTCGACGCCGCCAACCTCTTGAAGCCGATGCTGGCCCGCGGCGAGCTGCGCGCGGTCGGGGCGACCACGCTCGACGAGTACCGCAAGCACATCGAGAAGGACGCTGCGCTGGAGCGGCGCTTCCAGCCGGTGCTGGTCGGCGAGCCCGACATGAACGACACGATCGCGATCCTGCGCGGGCTGAAACCGCGCTACGAACAACACCACGGCGTCCGCATCTCCGATGCGGCGATCGTCGCCGCGGCGACCCTCTCGGAGCGCTACATCGCCGACCGCTTCCTCCCCGACAAGGCGATCGACCTGATCGACGAGGCGGCCTCGCGGCTGAAGATCGAGATCGACTCGGTCCCGACCGAGATCGACGAGGTCGAGCGGCGGATCCAACAGCTGGAGATCGAGCGCGAGGCGCTGAAGAAAGAGACCGACGAGGCATCGAAGGCGCGGCTGCAGGCGCTGGAGGGCGACCTCGCCAACCTCGGCGAGGAGGCGGCCGAGCTGCGCACCCGCTGGCAGAACGAGAAAGAGCCGCTGGAGCAGATCAAAGCCGCGAAGGAAAAGCTGGAGGAAGCCCGGCAGGAAGCCGAGCGGGCCGAGCGCGAGACCGACCTCGAGCGGGCGGCGAAGCTGCGCTACGGCGAGATCCCCGAGCTGGAGGCGCAGGTCAAAGAGCAGGAAGCGCGGCTGGAGGAGCTGCACGCCGGCGGCGAAGTGATGCTGGCCGACGAAGTCACCGAGGAGGACGTCGCCGAGGTCGTCGCCAAATGGACCGGGATCCCCGTCAGCCGGCTGATGGAGGGCGAGGTGCAGAAGCTGATCCAGATGGAGGAGCGGCTGCACGACCGGGTGATCGGCCAGGACGAGGCGATCGCCGCCGTCTCCAACGCGCTGCGGCGCTCGCGGGCCGGCCTCTCGGACCCCAACCGGCCGATCGGCTCCTTCCTCTTCCTCGGCCCGACCGGAGTCGGCAAGACCGAGCTGGCGAAGGCGCTGGCCGAGTTCATGTTCGACTCCGAGCAGGCGATCGTCCGCCTCGACATGTCCGAGTACATGGAGAAGCACACGGTCGCGCGGCTGATCGGCGCGCCCCCCGGCTACGTCGGCTACGAGGAGGGCGGGCAGCTGACCGAGGCAGTGCGCCGCCGGCCCTACGCCGTCGTCCTCCTGGACGAGATCGAGAAGGCCCACCCGGACGTCTTCAACACGCTGCTGCAGCTGATGGACGACGGGCGCCTGACCGACGGCCAGGGCCGCACCGTCTCCTTCGCCAACACGGTCCTGATCATGACCTCGAACGTCGGCTCCGACCGGATCGTCGGCGAGGCGGTCGACGAGAAGATCCGCGAGGGGATCGAAGAGGTGCTGGCGGCGACTTTCAAGCCGGAGTTCCTCAACCGGATCGACGACACGGTGATCTTCCACCGGCTCTCGAAGGCAGACATCGGCCGCATCGTCGAGCTCCAGGTCAACCAGCTGGTCGGCCGGGTGCGCGAGCGCGGAATCGCGATCGAGCTCTCCGACGACGCCCGCAACCTGCTCGGCAACCTCGGCTACGACCCCACCTACGGGGCCCGGCCGCTGAAGCGGGTGATCCAGAAGCAGCTGGTCGACAAGCTGGCGCTGAAGATCCTCGAGGGCGAGTTCGGCGACGGCGACGCGGTCCGGGTTGACGCCCGCGACGGCGAGATCGTCTTCGAGCGAGCTGAGGCGCCGGCCGCGGCCGCGGCATAAAGCGCTCTGCGCCCCACGGCCCTACCGCATTTCATGGCTCATCTTTGCGGTGGTTTCTGCCGAAACAAGAACCTCATGAAGGTGCTCTTTAATTAGGCGAGCCAACGTAGGCTTAGGGAGAGCCCCGGCAAGACCAGATGAACGACGACCAGACCCCGATCAACGCGCGCCCGACGCGGCGCCGGGAGGAGGCCCTCGAGGACCTCTCGCTGGCCCTGCGCGATCGCCTTCTCTGGCCGGCCGAGGACTACTTCCGCAGCTTCAGCGACGCCGGCCGCGCCATGGTCGCCGGAGGGGCGGTCGTCCTGGCGCTGGGGCTCGCCGTCGGCGGCTACTCGCTCGCCTCCTCGGGAGGCGCCGAGCCAGCCCCCGCCCCGCAGGTCGCGGTGACGAGCGCGCCGGCTCCTAAGCCGGCCCCCGTGAAGGCAGCGCCGAAGCCCGAGGCCGACCCGACCCTGCAGGGGGCGACGCCGGTCTTCAAGGCGCCGGCCGAGGACAGCGGCAAGGTCGAGGGCTCGAAGGCCGTCGCGAACGAAGCGCCGGTCGCCACCACCAGCAACACCGGCAACCCCGCCACCGACACCTTCTCCACCAACCCGGCCGCCGAGCCCGCCGCCGGCGCCACCGCCTCGGCCGCCGACAGCGTCGACGGTCCGCCGGCCGGACCCGCCGCGATCGCCGTCGCCCGCAAGTTCGCCGGCGCCTTCGTCGTCTACGAGACCGGCGCCGAGCAGAGCGCGGTCCGCAAGGCCTTCAAGGCGACCGCCGTACCCGAGGTGACGAAGGCGCTGCTGCAGCGTCCGCCGCGCCAGCCAGCCGACGTCAAGGTGCCGAAGGCGAAGGTCCTCAACGTCGTCCCGGCCCCCTCCCACGACCGCATCTATCCCGTCAGCGTCTCGCTGCTGCGGGTCGGCACGACCAGCGAGCTGCGGCTGGAGATGGAACAGCTGAAGAACAAGCAGTGGCGAGTGGTCAACGTCCTCGGCTGATGGAGCACGCGCAGAAGATCAGAACGGTGATGGCGACCGCGGCGGCGACCGCGGCGCTGGCTGCGCCGGTCGCGGTGGCGCGGGCCGAGGCGACGCCGGCCAGCGGCCTGGTGCCGGGGTCGGCCCTCGAAGAATCGGCGGCCCCTGAAACGAGCGAACCGGCCGAAGCCCCGCTGAAGCAGAACGAAACCCTGACGCCGCCCCCCGTCCCGGCGACGGAATCGCCCGCCCCCAGCGGCGGGGTCGGTGCGGGCGCAGGCGGGGTCGGTGCCGAAGCTCCCGAAGAATCCGCGACGGCACCCGCAGCCGGCGCCACCACCGCGCCCGGTCCCGGCGCCTTCGCGATCCCCTCGCTGCCGAGCTCCAGCTGCGCGATCAACGGCGTGCCGCCGGTCCTGATCCCGATCTACCACCGCGCTTCCGAGCAGTACGCGCTCGGGCCGCAGGGGCCGGCGGTCCTGGCCGGGATCAACGCGATCGAGACCGCCTTCGGGACCAACCTCGGCCCCTCCTCCGCCGGCGCCGTCGGCTGGATGCAGTTCATGCCGGAAACCTGGGCGATGTACGGGGTCGACGCCAACGGCGATGGCGTCAAAGACCCGAACAACCCCGAAGACGCGATCTACGCCGCCGCCCGCTACCTCAGCGCCGCCGGGATGCCGGCGGACGTCTGGGGCGCGATCTTCGCCTACAACCACGCCGACTGGTACGTCGAAGAGGTGTTGCAGAACGCCGGCTGCTACGCCGACGAAGTCGGGGGCAGCTACACCACTCTGACCCTCTCGCCGCAGATCAAGGTCTTCAAGTGCAGCCCGGCCGAGGACTGGAAGAAGCAGATCCCGGAGAACTACCTGAGCGCCTTCGAGACCGCCGCCGGGCGCTACGAACTCGGCAAGCGCGGGGTCTGGACGCTGGCGGCGATCGCCCGCCTGGAGTCGAACTTCGGTCGTGGCATGGATCCCGAGCAGCTGCGCACGCTCGGGCCGCTCGGCCTCGACAGGATGGAGTGGAGCACGTACGCGGTCGACGGCGACGAAGACGGCCGCATCCGCCACGGCGACGTCGAGGACTCGGCGGCGACCCTGGCGCGGCTGATGTGGTCCCGCGGCTCGATCGACGCCGGGGTCTTCACCCACAACCAGGCCGCCTGGTACGTCGACGCCGTCGCCAACGAGGCCGACCAGCTCGCCGGCAAGTGCGCGGTGACCAGCAAAGAGTGGACCGTCGTCCTCCCCGGCGACACCGCTTCGCAGATCAACTGGGCGAACCTCACCCTCTCCAACGACCTCGAGCTGCGGGACATCCAGGGCGGCCTGCTCGACCAGCGCGTCGTCGGCCTGCTGGCACTGATGACCCGCAACCACCAGATCACGATCACCGCCCTGCGCTCCGACCACTCGGAAATGACCGCCTCGGGCAACGTCTCCAACCACTTCTACGGCCGGGCGATGGACATCGCCGCCGTCGACGGCGTCTCCTGCACCGACACCTCGACCACCGCCCCCTGCGCCGAGCTCGGCTACTCCCTCGCCCAGCTGCCGGCCCCGCTGCACCCGACCGAGCTGATCTACTGCTTCGACCTCGACGGCCCCGGCCCGGCCTTCTCGCTGCCGGATCACTGCGATCACATCCACGCGGGGTACTACGCGTACTAGGGCGGTGGGGTTGGGAGGTGCCCGGTGGGGGTCCCTGGGAGCACCTCCGCCGCGAGGATCGTCTTCCTGCTGACGCCTCCGAGGTAACTGGCGCGGCTCCATGCTGAGTACCCAGGGACCCCCATCGGGCACCTCCATCCACAGCTGATGGTTGACGCTTGTCGACCTTTGTTCCTCAGCTGAGGATGTGCGGGGCGACTTAGTGAACCTGTGGTTGACAAAAGCGCCCCGAACCCGCCCGGCGTGTGGCGGGAGGAGGTCGGGTACCCCTGATCGGTACTCAGCATGGAGCCGAGCCGAAAGCTTTGCAGCCAGCCGGCGACGACCCTCTCGGCGGAGGTGCTCCGAGCAGGGGTACCCGACCTCCTCCCTCCCATCTCCAAAGCAGTACGGTTGAAGCGGAGGCTCGACCACGGACCAGAGGGGGCGGAGATGCCGACTTTCTTGATGCTGACCAACTTGACCGCCGAGGGTGTGCGGACGTTGAAGAACAACCCGGGGCGGATCGACGAGGTGAACCGCGAGGTCGAACAGATGGGGGTGAAGGTGGTCTCGCAGTACGCCACCCTCGGGCAGTACGACTTCGTCACCGTGGTCGAGGCGCCCGATGACAAGACGATGGCGAAGGTCTCGGTGGAGCTCGGCTCACGCGGGACGATGACCAGCCAGACGCTTGCCGCGATCCCGGCCGGCGACCTGGCCGGTTCGCTCTAGCCGCGCCTTGAAGGCGCTGGTCGTAGGCGGAGGCGGTCGCGAGCACGCGATCGTGCGGGCGCTGCGGCGCTCGCCGCAGGTCATCGACGTCCTCTGCGCGCCGGGCAACGCGGGGATCGCGGCCGACGCGGCCTGCCTGCCGGACGTCGCGGCCGACGACGCCGCCGCGATCGTCGCCGCAGCGAAGGAGAACGCGGTCGACCTGGCCGTGATCGGTCCGGAGGCGGGGCTGGTGGCGGGGGCGGTCGACGCGCTGGAGGGATCCGGCATCCCCGCTTTCGGCCCGCTCCGGGACGCGGCGGCACTGGAGGGATCGAAGGCCTTCGCCAAGGAGCTGATGGAGGAGGCGGGTGTGCCGACCGCCGCCCACCTGCTGCTGCGCAGCCGCGAGGAGGCGCTGGAGCGGCTCGCCAGCTGCTCCTACCCAACCGTGCTCAAGGCCGACGGGCTGGCAGCCGGCAAGGGCGTGATCATCTGCCAGGACGAAGGCGAGGCCCGCGCCGCGGTCGACGTCTTCTTCACCGAGCAGCGTTTCGGGTCGACCACGGTGGTGCTCGAGGACTTCCTCGAGGGGGAGGAGCTCTCGCTGCTGGCGCTCTGCGACGGCGAGAACGTCGTCCCCCTCGCCCCGGCCCAGGACTACAAGCGGATCTTCGACGGCGACGAGGGACCCAACACCGGCGGCATGGGCAGCTACTCCCCCGTCCCCGGCTTCGGCGCCGCCGAGGTCGAGGAGATCGTCGAGCAGGTCCACCGACCCGTGGTGGCGGCGATGGCCGCCCGCGGCGTCCCCTTCCACGGCGTCCTCTACGCCGGCCTGATGATCGGCGCCGAGGGCCCCAAGGTGCTCGAGTTCAACGCCCGCTTCGGCGACCCCGAGACCCAGGCGGTGCTGCCGCGCCTGCGCTCCGACCTGGCCGAGCTCTTCCTCGCCTCGCGCGAGCGGGGCGGCCTTGCGGGCATGAGCGCCGAGTTCGACGAGAACTGGGCGGTGACCGTCGTCCTCGCCTCCGCCGGCTACCCCGAGTCCTCCTCCAAGGGCGACGCGATCGGCGGCCTCGCCGAGGCGGCGGAGATCGCCGAGGTGACCCACGCGGGCACCGCCGAACGCGACGGAGAGATCGTCACCGCTGGCGGTCGGGTGCTGAACGTGACCGGTCTGGGTAGCAGTCCCGCCGAGGCGCGCGATCGTGCATACGATGCCGCCAGCCGGATCGCCTTCGAGGGAATGCAGATCCGCACCGACATCGCCGCCCGCGCCGTCGAGCGCGTCCCCAGCTAACACAGTTCACCAACAGAATCCAAGGAGCGAGATGAGCGAGATCTCAGAGGAGCCGCAGCCGACCGGGACCGCGACGCCCGCGGAAGGTGGGCCCGCCGATCCCACCGAGACGGCGACGATGGCGACCGTCGAGGAAGCCTTCACCGAAATCGACGTCGACGAGCCCCACGTCGGGATCATCATGGGCTCGAAGAACGACAAGCCGAAGATGGAACCGGCCGGCAAAGCCCTCGAGGAAGCGGGCATCCGCTACGAGGTGCGGGTGATGAGCGCCCACCGCGACCCAGAGCTGGTCCGCGAGTACTGCCAGAACGCCCGCATGCGGGGGCTGAAGGTGATCATCGCCGGCGCCGGGATGTCCGCGGCGCTGCCGGGAGTCGCCGCCGCCCACACCGACCTGCCGGTGATCGGGGTGCCGATCCTCGGCAAGAGCCTGGGCGGGCTCGACGCCCTGCTCTCGGCCGTGCAGATGCCGCCGGGAATCCCGGTGGCCTGCGTGGCGATCGACGGCGCCAAAAATGCCGGCGTGCTCGCCGGGCGGATAATCAACGCGTGATCCCCCGCTACACCCGCCCCGAGATCGGAGCGGTCTGGACGCCGCAGGCGAAGCTGGAGAGCTGGCTCGAGGTCGAGCTTGCGGCCACCGAGGCCTGGGCGGCGGAGGGGGTCGTCCCGGAGGAGGCGGCGCGCGAGGCGCGGGAGCGGGCGGCCTTCACGGTCGAGGCGGTCGAAGAGCGCGAGAAGGTGACCGACCACGACGTGGCGGCCTTCGTCGACATCGTGGCTCAATCTGTAGGCGAGGGCGGCCGCTGGATCCACTACGGCCTCACCTCCTCCGACGTCCTCGACACGGCGCTGGCGCTGCAGCTGCGCCGCGCCGGCGAAGCCGTCCTCGCCAGCGCCTGCGCCTACCGCGACGCCCTGGTCGCGCGGGCGCTCGAGCACCGCGACACCCTCTGCGTCGGCCGCACCCACGGCGTCCACGCCGAGCCGACCACCTTCGGGCTGCGGCTGGCCGGCTTCGCCTTCGAGGCGGACCGAAACCTCGACCGGCTGGAGGAGGCCTTTGCGCAGCTCGCCATCGGCAAGCTCTCCGGCGCCGTCGGCACCTACGCCTCGGTCCCGCCGGCGGTCGAGGCGCGGGTGATGCAGAAGCTCGGCCTCGGGCGCGAGGACGTCGCCACCCAGGTGGTCCCCCGCGATCGCCACGCCGAGCTGCTGACCGCGATCGCGATCGCCGGCGCCGGCCTCGAGCGCTTTGCGACCGAGGTGCGGAACCTGCAGAAGACCGAGGTGCGAGAGGTCGAAGAGCCGTTCGCCGCCGGCCAGAAGGGCTCCTCGGCGATGCCCCACAAGCGCAACCCGATCCGCACCGAGCGGATCACCGGCCTGGCCCGCGTCCTCCGCGGCTACTCGCAGGCGGGGATCGAGAACGTCGCCCTATGGCACGAGCGCGACATCTCCCACTCCGGCGCCGAGCGGGTCATCCTCCCCGACGCGACCATCGGCCTCGACTACATGCAGGACCTGGCGGCCAAGGTCGCCGCGGGGATGAAGGTCAACGAGGAGCGGATGCGCGAGAACCTCGGCCTCACCTACGGCGCCCTCTTCTCCCAGCGCGCCCTCACCGCTCTGGTCGAGTCCGGGATGACCCGCGACGACGCCTACCGCGTCGTCCAGGAGAACGCCCAGCGCGCCTGGGACACCCGCGTCGAGTTCCGCGACCTCCTCGCCGAGGCGGCCCCCGGCCTCGATCTCGACAAGGTCTTCGACTACGACGCCTACCTCACCCACGTCCCCGAGATCTTCGAGCGGCTGGAAGCGCTGCGGTCCTGATCAGACCGGTATCACGGTGAGGCCGGCAACGCCGTTGAGCACGTTGAAGTCATCGTCCTGCGTCACCACTGGGATTTCGTAGGCGGCCGCGGTCGCCGCGATCCAGATGTCGTTGACGTTCACTCGGCGCTCGGCTGCGGCCAGATAGACGCGCATATGCGCCCATGCCCGGGCGACTTCATCATCGACAGGGATGACCGGAAAGCGCGCTGACGCCTCCAGCGTCGCGATGCGGCGGTCGCGAAGGACGACGCTCTCTGCCGCGAACACCCCCACTCGCAACTCGGCCCTCGTGATGCTCGAGATCGCGCTCGCCACCGGCATCAACTCCGATCTCAACGGCCGGCCGGTCTCGGCAGCGATGAAGACCGAGGTGTCGAGAAGCCCCCGTTCGGGACGTTCACTCAAGAGATCGGCCCCAGGTCATCGGTGGTATCGCCCGCGAGCCGCTCCAGATCGGTCTTGAGGCCAGGATCGGCAGCGAATTTGGTGACTATCTCCATGACCTCGTCGGGTCCCAGCCATCGAGGTTGGCTCTGCCGGTGGGGAACCAGATCAGCCACCGGCTTGCCCCTGCGCGTGATCACGATCTTCTCTCCCGCTTCGACCCGCCGCAACAACCCAGCGGTGTCGTTACGCAACTCCCTGGAGGCAACCTCTACGTACATGCTACGAATGTAGCACCGGTCTCGGCTATAGGCTTGCAAGCGATGATCCTCTACACCTGCGGGCAGAAGAAGCGGGGGCCGGGCTTCGCCCATCCCTGCGCCAAGGCCGGGAAGGCGTTGGACAACGCCGGCTACCAGTACGAGCTGAAGGCGGTGAAGGGGTATCGCGGGATGCCCTTGACCTGGAGCAGCCGCGGCGAGGACCGGGCCGAGGTCAAGCGCCTCAGCGGCACCAACGAGGTGCCGATCCTCGTCCTCGACGACGGCGAGGTGATCTCCGGCTCCGGCACGATCGCCAGGTGGGCGAAGGAGCATCCACGCTCGCCGGCCAAGTCCGGCGGCTGATCCGCTGCTAGAAGAACGCGAGCTTGACGAGACTGACGATGGCCGTCGCGGCAACAGCGCCGCCGGCAGCCCACATGGTGAAGATCAGCTTGTCGATGCGAGCGGTGACCCGGTCGAACTTCGCATCCACCCGCGCGAACCCTTCGCGCATCTCCTTGAAGCCGTCGTCGACGCGGCGGCTCAGTTCGTCGAGCCGGTCGTCGTTCCAGTTGGTTCGCTTGTCCTCCATCGTCAACAGCTCCATGATGACAGGAGTGTAGACAGAATGTTGCGACGATTTACGCGCTGAAAGCCAGATCTCTGGAGCTTCTTTGTGCCCGATCGGTGACTACTACCGGGGTGCCGTCCTTCGGCGAGAGGGTGATGTTGCGGCGGCCGGTGCGCTCGGGCATCGGGCTCGCCTTGCGCAGCTCGCAGCGGGTAAGGACGTCGCGGAGGACGACGCGCATCTCGAACTCGGCGAAGGTGGCGCCGATGCAGCGGCGGACGCCGCCGCCGAAGGGGATCCACGCGTAGGTGTCGGGCCCTTCCTCGAGGAAGCGCTCGGGCTTGAAGGCGAAGGGCTCCGGATAGACGTCGGCGCGGGTGTGGGTGAGCCAGATCGCCGGGGTGACGTCGGTCCCCTCGGGCAGGGTCAGCCCGTCGGCGACCAGCGGCCTGGCGAGGCGGCGCCCCGCCAGCGGGATCACCGGCCGCAGCCGCAGCGACTCGGAGATCGTTGCCCGCAGGTAGTCCTCCTCGCCCGCCAGCAGGCTCTCGCGCAGGCGCCCCAGCACCGCCTGGTGGCGCAGCAGCAGGTCGAAGGTCCAGGCCAGCGCGGTCGCGGTCGTCTCGTGCCCGGCCAGCAGCAGCGTCATCAGCTGGTCGCGCAGCTCCCGGTCCTCCATCCGCGTCCCGTCCTCGAACTCCGCCCCCATCAGCATCGAGAGGATGTCCTCGCGCTCCTCCAAATCCGGCCGCTGCCGGTGCTCGGCGATCTCCGCCAGCAGCAGCTCGTCGACTTCGCGCAACTGCCCCTCGAAGCGGGCGAACATGCCGCCGCCGATGCCGAAGCGCTGCAACGCCAGCCCCAGCACCTGCCGTCCCGGCGTCGCCGTTTCGGTGAGCACGGTGGAGAGCATCTCCCGCAGCCGGTCCAGCCGCGGCCCGCTGGAGACGCCGAAGACGACGCGGAGGATGATCTCCAGCGTCACCGCCTGCATCCGGGCGTGGACCGGGAACTCGCGGTCGATCGGCCAGGAGTCGATCTCGGCGGAGACGATCTCGTTCATCGTCTGCTCGTAGGAGCGCATCCGCTCGCCGTGGAAGGGGGGAAGCATCAGCCGGCGCCGGCTCAGGTGCTCGGCCCCCTGCTGGATCAGCAGCGATTTGGAGCCGACGATCGGCTCGAGGATGGCGTTCCGTCCCGGCGGCAGGCCGTGGCTCGGCTCGCGGTAGAGAGCCTTGATCGCCTCCGGGTCCGAGATCAGCACCATCGGCCGCTCGAAGCCGAGGAAGCGGACGCCGAAGGAGTCGCCGAACTGGCGCCGGCAGTCCTCCATGAAGGGGATCGGCCGGAAGGCCCAGCGCAGCGTCTGGACCAGCGGGGGACTGCTCGGCTCGGGCGGGAGCGTCACCGGAGGAGCATCGCAGAGGAGGTTCTTCTCCGCTGTGAGCGAAGTCGCAGACAGGCCGGGAATCGGTCCGCCGCCGCGGATGGTTAGCATCGGCTTCGTGCCGAGCGTCGCCGAGATGAACCTCCTCTCCTCGGGGAAGGTCCGCGAGATCTACGAGTGGGGGGACGACCTGCTGATGGTCGCCTCCGACCGCATCTCCACCTACGACGTGGTGATGCCGACGCCGATCCCCGACAAGGGCAAGGTGCTGAACCGGATGTCTGTCTTCTGGTTCGGGCTGACCGAGGACATCGTCCCCAACCACTTCATCTCCGAGGACGTGCCCGAGGAGGTCGCCGAACGCGCGATGCGGGTGCGGAAGCTGGAGATGTACCCGGTCGAGTGCGTCGTCCGCGGCTACCTCTCCGGCTCGGGCTGGAAGGAATACAAGGAAGAGGGTGCGGTCTGCGGGATCGAGCTGCCCTCCGGGCTGGTCGAGTCCGACCAGCTGCCGGAGCCGATCTTCACCCCCTCGACCAAGGCCGAGATCGGCGACCACGACGAGAACGTCGACTTCGACCGTGCCGCCGAGATCGTCGGCGACCGGGCGCTGCTGGAAGAGCTGCGGCGGGTCTCGATCGAGGTCTACAAGCGCGGCTCCCAGCACGCCGCCCAGCGCGGGATCATCCTCGCCGACACCAAGTTCGAGTTCGGCCGCCACGCCGGTGCCGAGATCGTCCTCGGCGACGAGGTGCTGACCCCGGACTCCTCCCGCTTCTGGCCCGCCGCCAGCTACCAGCCGGGCGCCACGCCCCCCTCCTTCGACAAGCAGTTCGTCCGCGACTGGGCCTCGGAGACCGGCTGGGACAAGAAGCCGCCGGCGCCGGAGCTGCCGGCCGACGTGGTTGAGCAGACCCGCGCCAAATACGTCGAGGCCTACGAGCGGATCACCGGGGAGACGTTCTGAAGGCACGGGTGCTGATCCGCCCCAAGGAGGGAATCCTCGACCCACAGGGCAAGGCGGTGGAGCGGGCGCTGCCGGCGCTCGGCTTCGAGGGAATCGAGCAGGTCCACGTCGGGCGGATGGTCGAGCTCGAGGCCGAGGACCCCGAGCGGCTCGGCGAGCTCTGCGAGAAGCTCCTCGCCAACACCCTGATCGAGGACTACGAGATCCAGACCCTTTGAACGCCGCGGGTCACGTCCACGCGAGGCATCCCCGGACGCGAAGCGGAGGAGATGCCGTCCAATGATGTGGGGTGTTCTTCAATTTCCTGGTAGTTGCGACGAGCGGGACGCGCTGCACGCCTGCGAGCTGCACGGCGATGGGGCGCGGCTCGTCTGGCACGAGAGCCGTGACCTCGACGGCGTCGACGGCGTCGTCGTCCCGGGCGGATTCTCCTACGGCGACTACCTGCGGGCCGGCGCGATCGCCCGCTTCTCCCCGGCGATGGAAGCTGTCGCCGAGGCCGCCGCGGGCGGGATGCCGGTGCTGGGGATCTGCAACGGCTTCCAGGTCCTCTGCGAGGCGGGGCTGTTGCCGGGGGCGCTGCTGCGGAACGTCGAGCTGCGCTTCCGCTGCCACCAGGTCAAGTTGATCGACGAGGCGAGCGGCGAGCGGCTCTCGATCCCGGCCAAGCACGGCGAAGGCCGCTACTACGCGCCGGAGGAGATGCTCGACCGGCTGGAGGCGAACGGCCAGGTCGCCTACCGCTACGCCGACGGCCACAACTCCAACGGCTCGGTCCGCGACATCGCCGGCGTCACCAACGAGCGCGGCAACGTGCTCGGCCTGATGCCACACCCCGAGCACGCGGTCGACCCGCTGACGGGGTCGACGCACGGGCTGCGCGTCTTCGACCGCCTGAGTCAAGGCGCTTTTGCGTCCCAGGGGGACGGAAAGGCGCCTCGCGGGTGACCGTGGGGGCGCCGAAATACCGCGAGCTCGGGCTGACCGACTCCGAGTACGAGCTGATCGTCGAGAAGCTGGGGCGGGAGCCGAACGACGTCGAGCTGGCGATGTTCAGCCTGCTCTGGTCCGAGCACTGCGCCTACAAGCACTCGCGCAAGCTGCTGCGGCGGCTGCCGACCAAGGGCGAGCGGGTGGTGATGGGGCCGGGCGAGAACGCCGGTGCGGTCGACGTCGGCAACGGCTACGCGGTCGCCTTCAAGGTCGAGAGCCACAACCACCCGAGCGCGGTGGAACCGTTTCAGGGCGCGGCCACCGGCGTCGGCGGGATCATGCGCGACGTCTTCGCGATCGGGGCGCGGCCGATCGCCCTCCTCGACAGCCTCCGCTTCGGCGAGCTCGACTCGGTCCGCTCGCGCCACCTGCTCGACGGAGCGGTGCGGGGGATCGGCCACTACGGCAACTCGATCGGGGTGGCGACGGTCGGCGGCGAGATCTACTTCGAGGCGCCCTACGAGCACAACTGCCTGGTCAACGCGATGTGCATCGGCTTCGCCAAGACCGCCGAGATGGTGCGGGCGGCGGCGGCCGGGGTCGGCAACTCGATCGTCCTGATGGGCGCTTCGACCGGGCGCGACGGGATCGGCGGCGCCTCCGTCCTCGCCTCGGCGGAGCTGGGAGAGGGTGACGAAGCGAAGCGGCCGACGGTGCAGATCGGCGACCCCTTCGAGGAGTCGAAGCTGCTCGAGTGCTGCCTGGAGCTGCTGGAGAAGGGGCTGCTGGTCTCGCTGCAGGACCTCGGCGCCGCCGGGCTGACCTCCTCGGCCGGGGAGATGGCGAGCGCCGGCGGGGTCGGGATCGACATCGACGTCGCCCGGGTGCCGCTGCGCGAGGCCGACATGGAGCCCTTCGAGATCATGGTCTCCGAGAGCCAGGAGCGGATGCTGGCGGTGGTCGAGCCGGGACGGGTCGGGGAGGTGCGAGCGATCTGCGAGAAATGGCAGACCGGCTCGGCGGAGATCGGCACCGTTACCGACGGCGGCCAGATCCGGATCCTCCGCGATGGCGAGGTCGTCGGCGAGATGCCGGTCGAGGCGCTGGTCGACGGCTGCCCCCTCTACGACCTCGACCCGGCCGAGCCGGACGGCTGGATCTACGGCAACCGCGAGACCCTGCCGCCGGGCGCCACGCCCGAGCAGGAGCTGCTGTCGCTGCTCTCGGCCCCGAGCATCGCCTCCAAGCGCTGGGCCTTCGAGCAGTACGACTCGATCGTCGGCTCGCGCACGGTCCGCCGGCCCGAGCAGGCCGACGCCGCCGTCCTGCAGCTGCCCGAGGCCGGCAACGCGATCGCCGTCTCGATCGACGGCAACGGCCGGCGCGTCGCCTGCGACCCCTACGAGGGAACGATCGAGGCGGTGCTCGAGTGCGCCCAGAACCTCGCCTGCGTCGGCGCCGAGCCGCTCGGGCTGACCAACTGCCTCAACTTCGGCAATCCCGAGAAGCCGGCCGGCGCCTGGCAGCTCGACCGTGCGGTCAGCGGCCTCGCCGATGCCTGCAAGGCCCTCGGCGTCCCGGTCGTCGGCGGCAACGTCTCCCTCTACAACGAGGGGCCCGACGGGCCGATCTACCCGACCCCGGTGGTGGCGATGGTCGGCGAGCTGCCCGCCCCGGAGCGGGTCGCCGGCAACGCCTTCGCCAACGAGGGCGACGCGATCGGCCTGATCGGCCCCTTCGAACCGAGCCTCGCCGGCTCGGAGCTGGCGAAGCAGCGGGGCGAGCTGAAGATGGGCCTCCCCCGGCCCGACGTCGCCGCCGTCGTCGCCGCCTGCGAGATCGTGCGCGCCGCGGTTCGCGCCGGCAGGCTCTCCTCCGTCCACGACGTCTCCGACGGCGGTCTCGCCGTCGCCATCGCCGAGTCGGCGATCGCCGGCGGTATCGGCTGCGAGACCAACGTCGAACACCTGCGCGAGCGCGGCGCCCAACCCGAGGAAGCCCTCTTCGGCGAAGGCCCCGGCGGCTTCCTGGTCAGCGGCGACCGGGCGACGCTGGAGGAGCTGGGCGCCGTCCTCATCGGCACCGTCGGCGGCGGGGAGATCTCAATCGGCGCCGGCGACCGCAGCCTTGCGCTCAGCCTCGCCGAGGCCGAAAGCGCCTGGCGCTCACTCGACCCTGCCTGAATGCCCCGACTGGTTTAGAGGTGTTTTCGAATTTTCCGCTTCGCAGTTATCCTCGCCCTTTGACTTCAAATTAGGGGAGAAGAAATGAGGTTCAAGGTTGTTTCGGCCGCCGTCAGCGCGGTCATCGCCATCTCACTGCTCGGCGCCTCGGGTGCCACTGCCGCGACCCAAGCCGGCAGCACCTGCATCGGAAACGAGAGCACCGAAGACTTCCTGCTCTTTGGCCTCGCGACCGGCGGCTCGCCGCCTGCGGCAATCCCGAGCGACGGGGTGATCACCAAATGGACGTTCAACATCGTCCCCATCCCGCCCGGCTTCATCAGTCAGAACCTGAAGATCCTGCGGCCCTCGAGCCCCGGACAGTTCCAGGTGATCGGCGAGAGCGGCCTGCAGCCGATCTCGAGCGGTCTCAACACCTTCGCGACCAGGATCCCGGTTCACAGCGGCGACCTGATCGGGGTCAACGGCTTCATCGAAGGTGAAAGCGCATCGGTGTACTGCGAAACCGGCAACCCGGGTGACCGGCTCGGAGTCATCGCCGGCAGTCCGGGACCGGGTTCGAACGTCACGCAGCTCGACGAGGAATCCAGTCTGCAGGTCCCGATCACGGTTTCGGTCGAGCCCGACGCCGACAACGACGGCTTCGGCGACGAGACTCAGGACGCCTGCCCGCAGAGCGCTGCGACCCAGGTCGCCTGCCCGCTGGTCACCCTCTCGACCACCAAGCAGGTGAGGAAAGGCTCGGTCGTGATCGTCGTTGCCAGCAGCACGGAAGCACCGGTCACGGTCAAAGGGGTCGTCAACCTGGGCAAAGGCAGGAAAGCCAGGCTCAACGGCGGGACCAAGAGCCTCACGCCGGGTGCCCTCGGCAAGTTCACGCTCAAATTCAGCCGCAAGCTGAAGAAGAAGTTGAAAGAACTGAGCCTGAAACAGAAGCTGACGCTCAAGGTGACCGTCACCGGGACCAACGTCGCCGGCCAGGTGACGACGAAAACGCTGAAAGTGAAATTGAAGGGCCAGTCGAAAGGCTGATTTATTCGCTGTAGCTGGCGGGCGCGGCCTCTCTGATCTCCAGAGGGGCTTGCGCCCGCCGACTCTGCAGGCCGAGCGCAACCCCGCCTGAGGCGAGCGCGGCGATAGCCGCGAAGAGGTAGGCGCCGTTGGAGACGTCGAGCGCCGCGCTGAGGCTGCCCGGTTCGCCGACGATCGCGATCAGGATCGCGGTGCCGAGGACGGCGCCGACCTGGCGGAAGGCGGCGTTGACGGCGCTGGCGGTGGCGAAACGGTCGTCGGCGACGTCGCGGACGGCGGCGGAGCCGAGGGTCGGGAAGGCGAGGCCGATCCCGATCCCGGTCAGGGCCGCCCCGGGCAGCCAGGTGCCGAGGTAGTCGGGCTCGGCTCCGGCAGAGCGGAGGACGAGGGCGCCGGCGGCGAAGACCAGGGTTCCGGGCAGGATCACGGCGCGGTGGCCGAAGCGGTCGGCGAGGCGGCCGGCGGGGCCGGAGACGACGGTGGTCATCGCCGGACCGGGCAGAGCGGCGAGCCCGGCGCTGAGGATGCTGTAGCCCCAGACCGTGGTCAGGAAGAGGACGTTGCCGAGGATCAGGGAGAAGAAGGCGGCCGCAAAGAGCAGGGTGCCGAGGTTGCCCAGCGAGAAGGAGCGGTGGGCGAAGAGGGCGGGCTCGACGATCGGCCGGGGGTGCCGGAGGCTGCGGGCGACGACCGCGCCGAGCAGCAACACAGCGGCCGCGAAGGCGCCGAGCGTGCCGCCGCTGGTCCAGCCCCAGTCGTTGCCCTCGACGATCCCCAGCGTCACCGCCGCCAAGCCGAGCGCCAGGGCCAGCGCTCCCGGCAGGTCGGGCAGGCGGCTGTCGCGCGGCGGCCGGCCGGGCAGCAGCCGCCGGCCGGCGAACAGCAGGGCCGCGCCGAGCGGCAGGTTGACGAGGAAGACGAGCCGCCAGCTGTCGAGTTCGACCAGCGCCGCGCCGAGGGTCGGCCCGGTCGCCGCGGCAGCCGCGGCGGCGGCGCCCCAGAGACCGACGCCGGTCGCCCGGTTCTCCGCCGGGAAGCTGTCGAGGATGATCGCCAGCGAGGTCGGCGCGATCGCCGCCGCCCCGGCGCCCTGCAGGACGCGGAAGGCGATCAGCGCCTCCAGCGAAGGCGCCGCCGCGCAGAGCAGGCTGGTCAGGGTGAAGAGGCCGAGACCCCAGAGGAAGACGCGCTTGTGGCCGAAGCGGTCGGCGAGGCCACCGGCCGGAACCAGCAGCGCGGCGATGACGACGAAGTAGCCGTCGAGCACCCAGGAGAGCAGGCCCCGGCTCGCCTCGGGAAAGGAAGCCGAGATGTCCGGGAAGGCGATGTTGACGATCGTCGTGTCGAGGAAGACGAGGAAAGCACCGGTACAGGCGACCACCACGCTCGCTCTATGCCCACGGCCGTACATCCGGGCGCGACTATAGGCAGCGGGTGCGGCGCTGGCCGCCTGACCGACGGCTCAGCCCGGCAGATATCGGGTCAGGAGGAGGAAGGAGCTGTACCACTTGTCGCTCGGCTTCCGTGCGTCCTCCCCGCCCCCCGCGACCACCACGCGCTTGCCCTGGTTGAGAATCGCGTAGGCGCCGCTGAACGGGCCTTCCCGTCGCGTCACGATGCCGCGGCGCCCGAAACCGCGATCGAGCCTGCCGTTGCCGCGGTAGCGGAGGACGGTGAATTCGAGTCCTCCGTTTCCCTTCCCGTCGTACCATTCGTCGAAGCCCGCCACGACGATCCGCCTGCCCTGGAGGGCGAGGTCGAAGGGCTGGAAATAGTTTTCCTTGGGGAACACCGAGACCAGGCCCCGGCGGCCGAAGCTGCGATCGACTTCGCCGTCGGCGGTCAGCCGAAGAAGCACCGGCGCGTCCGGCCAGGTCGCGGAGATGACGAGGATGCGACCGTCGGGAAGGAGCACGAAGGGCGCCGCCGACCAGCAGTTGCCAGGGCAGGCGTCCCCCCGTCCGTAAAGGCTGGCGAACGTCACCAGCTTGCCGTCGCCGCCGCCGAAGCTGCGGTCGAGACGACCGTCGGGCAGCAGCCGCGCCACGAAGAGCGAGCCGAAGTGGTAGCCGGCGACGAGCAGCCGCCCGTCCCCCAGCACCTCGACCGATTTCAGGCCGGTGTATTCGCCATGGCCTCCCGGCGCCGGGAAGAGCACGCGGCCACCCTTGCCGAAGGAGCGGTCCACCCTGCCGTCGGGCCGGTAGGCGACGACGAGGCCGGACGGGTGCCCGTTGGACTGGCCGAACCCATGCTCGCCCCGCGCGCCGACTGCGACGATCCGCCCGCTCGGCTCGATCGCGACGTCGTGGAGGACGTCGCCGCCGCGGCGGAAGTTCGGCTTCTGGGTGACGATGCCGCGGCGGCCGAAGGAGCGGTCGAACGAGCCGTCGCGCCGGTAGCGGACCAGCAGCGGCGCCGCGGGGGCAGAGGGCTTGTGGCGCCAGCCGACGACGACGATCTCGCCGTCCCGCTGCACAGCGATCCCCTGCGCCTGCGTCCTGCCGAAGCGACTACGCTCGATCGGCCGGGTGAAGCCGTTCCTGCCGAAGCCACGGTCGATCGAGCCGTTTCGCCGGTAACGGACAGCACCGAAGTATTCCTGCTCAGCCGAGAGGTCCGCGAGGCTGCCGACGAAGCCGCCCCGGTGCTCGGCGAGGTCCCAGATGTTCGGCCCCAACGGACCGGGATCGACGACCGGCCCCACCCAGTCCTTGACGAACCCGTCGCCGCCGAAGCTGCGGTCGGTGCGGTCGGCGGCCTGGCCGGTGCCGGCACCGGCGCAGGCCAGGACCGCGACCGCCCACCAGAGAAGCGCAAGCCCTCGCGGCATGAAGTCCATCTTCCCGCTGCGCGGCGCGTTTAGACAACCAGTCTCGCGGGCAGCTTCATCAATGCACCCCCGGGGAAGGGGATGCGGGATGGAGAAGAGAGTGTGAAATCCAGTTGGGCTCTCCGAGCCCCTTGTCTCGTTCTCGCCGCGCTCGCCGCGGTTGCGCTTGCCGCCTGCGGCGGTAGCTCGAGCGGGTCGGGGCCGCGGGAGCTGACCTTCTTCGTCGCGATCCAGCCGGGCGGGACGATCGAAGAAGTCTCGAAACGGTGCTCGGAAGAATCGAACGGCAAGTACTCGATCACGCCCGAATTCCTCCCCACCGACGCCAGCCAGCAGCGCGAACAGCTGGTCCGCCGGCTCGGCGCCGAAGACTCCTCGATCGACATCGTCGGCATGGACGTGATCTGGACCGGCGAGTTCGCCAACGCCGGCTGGGTCGAACCGTGGGCGGGGTCGCTGAAGAAGGAAGTGACCGAAAAGGTCTTCCCGAACGTGATCGAAACCGCCTCTTTCGAAAACAAGCTCTACGCGGCGCCATTCAACACCAACACCCAGCTGCTCTGGTACCGCAAAGACCTGGTCAAGCAGCCGCCGAAGACCTGGGACGAAATGATCGAAGTCGCCGAAGGCCTGAAAGAAGCCGGCTCGATCCAGGTCCAGGCCAATCGCTACGAGGGCTACATGGTCTTCGTCAACGCGCTGATCGAGAGCGCCGGCACCGAGATCCTCTCCGGCCCCGAAGAAGTCGACCTCGAACAGGGACCGACCGAAAAGGCGCTGCAGGTGATCGGCAAGCTCGCCAACGGCGGCGCCGCTCCGCCGAGCCTCTCGACCTCCGACGAGGACACCGCCCGGCTCGCCTTCGAGGCCGGCGAATCGGCCTTCATGACGAACTACACCTTCGCCTACGCGAGCGCCCAGGAAGAAGCGCCGGACATCGGGAAGAACATGGGCTTCGCGCGCTTCCCGCGGGTCGACGCGAGCAAGCCGAGCAAACCGCCGCTCGGCGGCTTCAACCTCGCGGTCAGCTCCTACTCCAAGAACAAGGACGTCGCCTTCGAAGCGGCCGCCTGCCTGGCCAACGACGAAAGCCAGAAAACCGCGGTCGAACTCGATGGCCTGCCGCCGTCGCGCTCCGATCTCTACACCGACAAAGCCGTGACCAAGGCCTACCCCGGCTTCGCCCAGCTGGTGAAGGAATCGATCGAAGCCTCGGGACCGCGGCCGACCACGCCCGCCTACCAGGACGTCACCCTGGCGGTCCAGCGCGCTCTGCACCCGCCGGACAAGATCGACCCCGAAGACACCGAATCCGTCTACGACGAACTGAAGTCCAACGTCGAAAAGGCGGTCAAGCGGGAAGGGCTGCTCTGATGACGGTCAACGCGCCCGCCAACCCCGCGCCGCCGAAGGCCGCCCCGAAAGGAACCTCCTCGCGGACCCGCTCTGAGCGCAAACTGGCCTGGATGCTCTGCGCGCCGGCGGTGGTGGCGATGCTGCTCGTCACCGCCTACCCGATCGCCTACGCCGTTGTCCTCTCGCTGCAGAACGTCGACCTCCGCTTCCCAGACGAAAACAGCTTCGCCGGGCTCTCCAACTACGTCACGGTCCTCACCTCGAGCCTCTGGTGGACCGACATCTTCAACACCGTCTTCCTGATGGTCACCACGGTCGCGATCGAGCTGGTGCTGGGGATGGCGATCGCGCTGGTCATGCACCGGGCGATCTTCGGCCGCGGCGTCGTCCGCACCTCGGTCCTGATCCCCTACGGGATCATCACCGTGGTCGCCGCCTTCGCCTGGCAGTTCGCCTTCGCGCCCGAAACCGGGTTCGTCAACAACCTGCCGCTGATCTCAAACGAAATGGACTGGTTCGGCGGCCGCTTCAGCTCCTTCGCGGTGATCATCATGGCCGAGGTCTGGAAGACGACCCCGTTCATGGCGCTGCTGCTGCTCGCCGGGCTGGTGACGATCGACGACCAGCTCTACGAGGCGGCGCGGGTCGACGGGGCAACGGCCTGGCAGCGGTTCACGCGGATCACCCTGCCGCTGATGAAGCCGGCGATCCTCGTCGCCCTGCTGTTCCGCACCCTCGACGCCTTCCGCGTCTTCGACACGATCTTCATCATGACCCGGGGGGCGCTGGAAACCGAATCGGTTTCGATCCTCGGCTACAACCAGCTGATCAGCCGCCTCAACCTGGGCCTCGGCTCGGCGGTCTCGGTACTGATCTTCCTCTGCGTCTTCCTGATCGCGTTCGTCTTCGTGCGCGGCTTCGGGGCCAAAGTCGACGAAGGACGACCGGGAGGCTGATGATGGAACGCGACGGCCGCGATTACGCCCTCTGGAGCATCGCCATCGTCCTGGTGGTGATCTTCGCCCTGATCCCGGTCCTCTGGCTGGTCTCGATCTCGCTGAAGCCGCCGGCCGACCTGGCCGACCAGCGCTTCATCCCCTCCAGCGTCTCCTTCGACAACTACAAGAGCCTGTTCGAAGGCGGGATCAGCGACAGCCCCTTCATCAAGCCGCTGATCAACTCGATCGGGATCGCCCTGATCACGACCGCGATCTCGATCGTCCTCGCCTCCTTCTGCGCCTACGCGATCGCCCGGCTCGAATTCCCCGGCAAGCGGCTGATCCTCGCCGGGGCGCTGGCGATCGCGATGTTCCCGCCGATCTCCACGGTCGGGCCGCTGTTCGACATGTGGCGGGCGCTGCACCTCTACGACACCTGGCTGGGGCTGATCATCCCCTACCTCACCTTCTCGCTGCCGCTGGCGATCTACGTCCTCGTCGCCTTCTTCCGCGAGATTCCCTGGGACCTGGAGCAGGCGGCCCAGGTGGACGGGGCGACGCCGTTCCAGGCGTTCACGAAGGTGATCGTGCCGCTGGCCGCGCCGGGCGTCTTCACCGCCGCGATCCTCGTCTTCATCTTCTGCTGGAACGACTTCCTCTTCGCGATCTCGTTGACCAGCTCGGATGCGAGCCGGACCGTTCCGGCCGCCCTCGCCTTCTTCACCGGCGAATCCTCGTTCACCGCGCCGACCGGCTCGATCGCCGCCGCCGCGGTGGTCGTGACGGTGCCGATCATCGTCTTCGTCCTCGTCTTCCAGCGCCGAATCGTCGCCGGGCTCACCGCCGGCGCCGTCAAGGGATAAGGAGCCCCCGATGTCAGAGATAGTCCTCGACGGAGTCACCAAGACGTTTGCCGACGGCTTCGAAGCCGTCAAAGACATGAACCTCGACATCCAGGACGGCGAGTTCATGATCCTGGTCGGGCCCTCGGGCTGCGGGAAGTCGACGGCGCTGCGGATGATCGCCGGGCTCGAGGACATCTCCAGCGGCGAGCTGAAGATCGACGGCGAGACCGTCAACGACCGCTCGCCGAAGGATCGCGACATCGCGATGGTCTTCCAGAACTACGCGCTCTACCCGCACATGACCGTGCGCGAGAATATGGGGTTCGCGCTGAAGCTGGCCGGGACCGACAAGAGCGAGATCGACCAGAAGGTCGAGGGGGCGGCGCGGACGCTCGACCTCGAGCAGCACCTCGACCGGCGGCCGGCGAACCTCTCCGGCGGCCAGCGGCAGCGGGTGGCGATGGGGCGGGCGATCGTCCGCGACCCGAAGGCGTTCCTGATGGACGAGCCGCTCTCCAACCTCGACGCGAAGCTGCGGGTGCAGATGCGGACCGAGGTGGCGCGGCTGCAGTCGAAGCTGGAGACGACCACCGTCTACGTCACCCACGACCAGACCGAGGCGATGACCCTCGGCGACCGCGTGGCGGTGATGCGGGCGGGCGTCCTGCAGCAGGTCGGCACCCCGGCCGAGCTCTACGACAACCCGGTCAACCTCTTCGTCGCCGGCTTCATCGGCTCACCGGCGATGAACTTCATGCCGGGCGAGATCAGCGGCGGCAAGCTGAAGTTGCCGATCGGCGAGGTCGACCTCGACAAGCTCGACGTCGAGCACCGTGACGGTCAGGTCGTGGTCGGCCTGCGGCCGGAGAACTTCGAGGACGCCGAGGTGATCGGCGACCTCAAGGAGGAGCGCGGGATCGTCTTCGAGGCCGAGATCGACCTCGTCGAGTCCCTCGGCTCCGACCTCTACGCCTACTTCCACATCGAGTCCGAGGGCGTGCAGTCAGACCAGCTCGCCGACATCGTCGAAGAGAGCCTCGACGAAACCGGCGCCGGCGAAATCCGCGAGGGCCACGAGCAGATCGTCGCCCGCCTCGACCCGACCAGCAAGGTCAAACGCCGCGAGCACGCCCAGCTCTGGGCCGACACCTCGAAACTGCACCTCTTCGACCCGGAGAACGGCGAGAGCCTGCGGGCGCGCTAGGCGAGGAGGGCCGCCAGCTCCGGTCGTTCCTTCAAGTCGAGTGGCGCTACCTGCCCGGTCTTCCCCTTCAGGTTCAGCATCGATGCCGGCGCGAGAGCGAGCGCCCTGCCGGGGGCGTTCGCTCTCGCACCGTCATAGCCCCCGCGGCTGAACTCGCCGGCGTAGATGGCGGCGAGCTGCCCGGCGTTCTTCCCCTCGGCCTCCCGGCGCACGACCAGGAGCTGGACGGTCTGGGTGCCAGGAGCGACCGCGAAGGCCTCCTTCACCGTGGCGAGGACGTTGCTGCCAAGGGCATCGAGATAGAGGGCGTTGATCTCGGTTTTGGTGCGTTTCTTCAGGGTCCGTTTGCCCGTCGGCGTCCGCGCCCGTTTGCGCTCGGGGACGATCGACTCCGGTGAGGAGAAGCGCATGACGACGGTGATGCGGTCTCCCTCGCAGGCGGTCGCCTCGGCGGGAGCCTCGTTGTCGGCAAATGCCCTGTTCAGCGCCGGCAGCGTCACCTCCGGATCGTTTGCCTCCAGCCGTCCCCAGGCCTCGTCCAGCTCTTGCTGTTTGGCGGCGCAAGCGGCCTCGCGTCGCTCTCGCTCGGCGGCGATCCGCCCGGGCAGGTCCTCGGCGACCGAGGCCCTTGCCTGCTGGAGCTCCTTCCAGAGGCCGTCGAGCCGTCGCTGCTCGGCCTCCTGAGCCGCCTTTCGCTCCGACACCTCGCGGGCGGCAGCTTCTTCGGCTTCCCTGTCGGCTTCGCGCGCCGCCTCGATCTGATCGCGAATGCGCCAGAGCGGGATCTCCTGGCGACGCCGCTTGCGGAACTGACGCATCAGCTCGTAGCGGTCGACCGGCTCGGGCTCGGGCGCGACCGGAGGCGAATCCTCCGAGCCGAGCTGCCTGGTCAGCTCGGGGATACCGGCCTCGGCTTCGAGCGCCGCGCGGATCGGGTCTGCGTCCACGGGCTCCGGCGGCGGCAGCACCCTTCGCTGCGCCTTCGGAAACGACTGCCGGTGCGCATCGACCAGCGTCCGCTCCAAGGTGGCGATCCGGTCGATGTCGGCTTCGCGCTGCGCGGCCCGGAGCTGACGTTCGCGAGTGGCGATCGACCGCGCGGTCATTCCGGCTCGCACCCGATCCCGTCGTTGTCACTATCGAGGCCGTAGATGTCGACGCCGGTCACTTCGACCGGACCGGTGTAGGCGGGGCCGTCCCCGCTTCCGCCTTCGCAGTCGTAGTCCGACGCCGGCGGCAGGCACGGGTTGTAGTCGCAGGCCGCCAGCGCTTCTTCTTCTTCGCTTTCGGCTTCTTCGGTGCGCTTTTCTTCTTCCCGCGCCAGACGCGCTTCTTCCTTTTCGAGTTCCCGCTGTTCCCTCGCTTCGAGGGCCGCCAGGCGCTGGGTGAGGGATCGCTGACTCGACCTGGCGGCCGCGAGGCGGCTCTGCACGCGATGAAGATCTCCCCGCGCATCCGCGAGCAGGTGCTGAGCGCGATCCCTCTGCACCAGCGGAGCGGCGGCCCGCTGTTCTGCCTTCGCGACTTCTTCCCGCGCCGCCGCCAGTTCTTCGGCGCCATACCCTCCCGTCGGGCCTTCGGCTTCTTCTTCGAGCCGCGCGGACGGCGGCTCCGAAGAGGCGTCGGGCGCAAACATCGCCGAGCCGGTGCTGGCGAGGAAGAGCACGAGCAACAGCCCGGCGGTCGCCAGGGGAACCCAGTACGGCAGGCGCTCGCGTCGCAACATTGGCTTTGCCCGTCCCCTCTGCACTTCTGCGGAGTGGCGGGCGAGCAAGAAGGCGGTGGGAAGGATCAGCCCGAGGCAGGCGATGAAGGATCCAAGTGCGCCGACCGCACCGTTGGCGCTGCCGAGGACCAGTCCGACGATCACCGCCAATAAGCCTCCACCGACGCACACCCCTATGGCGCGAGAGAGGTCCAGTCTCGTCAGCGCGGCAACGGGGTCGGAGGCGCGGAACCATCCCCAGGCGAGGGCGATCGCGCCGGCGACGAGCGCTGCCAGCCCGAAGCCGACGCCGCTGCGGACTTGGCCGTCGTGGTCGTCGACTTCCTGCTGGTGCCGGTCTGCCGCGGCGGCGATCCGCGCCTTTGCCTTCCGTTCCTGGGCGAGGAGCTTGCGACGGACGCTGCGCGCGTCGGCTTCGCTCTGACGCAGGCTGCGCAACGGTCCGGCGGCGCGCTGCGCGGTCGAGCGGTAGCGGGCTGCCGCGGTCGTGACCCGCTGCCGCTGCGCGGGCAGTTTCGCTTCGTACCCAGCGATATCGGTTTCGGCGCTGACAAGGCCTGCGCTGAGGTCCCGCGCCGCGCTGGCGGCGGAGCCCGCGGCGAGCAGGGTGACGAGCGCGAGCAGGAGCGCCATCGTCACCCACTTCGCCAGCCGTATCTGCCCACCATTCGCCACGGAAGTCCAGCAATGTAAACGAAGCTGTTTGGTTTAGGTACTTTTGTTTTCTCGGGGGCGCCGTTGCTACCGTCGTCGCATGGGCAAGTCCTTCAACCTGAGGAGAGATAGATGAGGAGCCGCGTGGCCGCGCTTGCGGCTGCAATCACGGTGCTGGTGGCGCTGTCTCCAGGTGCCGCCTCGGCCGCCACCGAATTCGGCAGCAACTGCACGGCCACCAGCGGTGAGCCCGGGCTCACCTTCGTCGACATCTCCCACAGCTCGGCCGAGCCGCTGCCGGCGGCGGCTCCGGTCAGCGGCGTGATCACGCAGGGGAAGACGACGATCGACACCTCGGCTCCTCCCGCCCCGATCTCGGTGACGCTGCAGGTGTACCGGCCGGCCGGAGCAAACGAGCTGACCCTGGTCGGGCAGGCGCCGCCGGCGACCGTGGCGCCCGGGGCGAATTCCTTTGCGACCAGGCTGCCGGTCCAGGCCGGGGATCACCTCGGGCTCACCAGCCGGCTCGGAGACGAAGACTTCGGGCTCTTCTGCCGCACCGAAGACCCCGCCGACCTGATGGCCTACACCGAAAAACCGCCGCCTCCCGGCGGAACTGGAACCTTCGAAATCGCACCCGGGTACCGGGCTCCGCTGGCCGCCGTGATCGAGCCTGACGCCGACAACGACGGCTTCGGCGACGAGACGCAGGACGCCTGCCCGCAGAGCGCCGCCCTGCAGACGCCCTGCCCGCTGATCGAAGTCAACGCTTCCTCGAAAGCCGGCAGGAAGGCCGCCCTGATCTTCGTCAGCGCCACCTCCGAAGGGATGGTGCGGGTCAAAGGCGTGGTCAAGCTCGGCAAAGGCAAGAAAGTGACGTTGAAGGCCGGGCCGAAGACTGTCTTCCCCGGCAGGCGGGCCGCCTTCAGACTCAAATTCAGGTCGCTTCTGGTCAAGCGGCTACAGGAACTCGAGCCGAGCCAGAAGCTGACGCTGAAGGTAACCACCAGCGCCACCAACGTCGCCGGGCAGGTCACCACCGACAAGCTCAAGGTCAAGCTGAAGGGGCAGGCCTAGGAGCTCTGCTGGCGAGGACGCTCAGTCCGTCGCGGCTTCGAGGTCCTCGAGGTCGGCGAGATCTCGGGTTCTGCCCGCCGCCCGCTTCATCGCCTTCAGATCCTCGATCGAGCAGACGAGGACGGTGACGCCGAGTATCTCGGCCTCACTGGCTCGGGGGCGCAGCTCCTCGTAGGGAGGAACGCCGTCGAGTCCTTGGACGATGTCGAGTCGGCCAAGGTCGGTCTCGATCGCCACCTGTTCGCCCTCCGCAAGGGCGGCGGCAATGGAGAAGGGGCTGCCGAGGATTGCTTCTCCTTGATGCACGCGCCCACCGGCCTCGGCCGCCACCTCGGCCACCTTCGTCAAGTTCGCCTGCTCCGGGGCAACCACGAGATCCACGTCCTTCGTACCGCGAACGACCCCCCAGGCATTGAGCGCTAGGCCACCCACGACGACGAACTCGGCTTGCGCAGCCGCCAGGCGCCGCAGAAGCTCGTCGAAGGCAGGTTCGCTCAATTTTGGCGCGCGGCTCCGGTGAACCGCATCAGCTTGTGACTGAGGGCGATGCCCTCGGCGAGGTTCACGCTGATGGATCGCTGCGCGTCTTCCCGGAGCCGCTTTCTGCGGACGGCCTCGGCTTTTGCAGCAGGCAACGGCTCGGCTTTTTCGTGCCCTCCCATGGACCGGATGCTAGCCCGCGGCGGCGACCAGGCGTGCCATCACGTCGGCGGCCTTGTCGTCGTCGAGGCCTTGGGCCTCGGTGAGGTCCTGCCAGGTGCGGAAGGCGAGGGCGTGGCCGATCGCGGCGCGGGTGCGCTTGGCGGCGTTGCCGCGCAGGCCGCGGCCCTGCATAAGGATCTTCGTCGCCCCCCCAAGGAAGGCGCGGAAGGCGCCCATCAGCTCGTCGACGACAGGAACGGTCGGTGCGTCACGAAGGAGCCTGTCGAGCATCTCCCCGGTCTGACGGTAGAAGGCGTAGAGCTCGGCCAGGGCGACGTCGAAGCGCTCGCCGGGATCCTCGATCGTGGACCAGCGGCTGATGTCCGGCGGCGGGTTGGCTTCGGCCCAATGCGCCGAGCAGGCGCCGAACAATGCCCGCTCGTCGGCGAAGTGCCGGTAGAGGGTGGAGCGGCGGACGCCGGCGTGCTCGGCGACGGCGCTCATCGTCGTCTGCGCCGGGCCGAGGGTGCCGTGCAGCTCGACCGCGCTTTCGGTAATCCGCAGCCGGGTCTGCGCCTCGGCTTCCGCCCGCTGCTTCTTCTCGTACTTCCGCTTCTCCGAGTTTTGGGACGACATGAGTGTACGACGAATATTGACAGATGCCCTCGGATGTGTCTATTCTTTTCGCGCGACATAGATGTCCACCGAAATTTAGAAGGAGAATGACGATGGCAACGGTTATCGGTCCCAGCGACGGCAAGGCGGGCTTCCTCGGCAGCATCGGGGTCCGCTTCATGATCGACGGCGAGGACGCGGGCGGCGACTTCTCGCTGGTCGAACACCCCCTCTCCCCCCGCGCCCTGGCGGCGCCGCTGCACCGGCACACCCGCGAGGACGAGTACAGCTTCGTGCTCGAGGGCCGGATGGGCGGCCTGCTCGGCGACGAGGTGGTCGAGGCCGGCCCCGGCGACCTCGTCTTCAAGCCGCGCAACGAGTGGCACACCTTCTGGAACGCCGGCGACGAGCCCTGCCGGATCCTCGAGATCATCGCCCCGGCCGGCTTCGAGCACTTCTTCGAGGAGCTCGTCGACATGGGCGGCGTCGTCAACGCGACCCAGGAGAAGCTGGAAGACCTCAACGACCGCTACGGGCTCGAGATGCAGCCGGAGAGCGTCCCCGAGCTGCTCGACCGCTTCGGCCTGGTGATCGGCGAGCCGGTGGAGTCGGCGCTGCAGCTCGCGTAAGTCTCTTCCTGGCGGTGCCAGACCAAGCGAGGCAAGGACGCAAGGAGGCCGAATAGCAGCGCTATTTGGCCGACTGAGGACGCCGCATCGCGCAGTGTCTGGCGCCGCCAGGCGCTGCTACCCTCCGCGGGTAGGCAGGAGGTCTGCCTGCGCGTCCGTCTTCGATATGAGCGAGGAACGCGCTTTGACTCCCGACCAGGGGCTCAGCATCGACCGTGAGGGGCCGCGAGACGAATGCGGCGTCTTCGGCGTATACGCACCCGGGCACGAGGTGTCCCGCCTCGCCTACTTCGGCCTCTACGCGCTGCAGCACCGCGGCCAGGAGTCGGCCGGGATCGCCACCTGCGAGGGCGGGATGATCACGACGATGCGGGACCAGGGCCTGGTCTCACAGGTCTTCTCCGAGGAGAAGCTGGCGGCGATGCAGGGGGACATGGCGATCGGCCACGTCCGCTACTCGACCACCGGCGGCGGCTCCTGGGAGAACGCGCAGCCGATCTGGCGAGACGACGGCCGCGAGGTCGCGCTCGCCCACAACGGCAACCTCACCAACGCGGTCGAGCTCTGGGGGGAGCTGAAGGAGCGGGGGCTGAAGTTCCGCGGCACCTCGGACTCCGAGGTCATCGCGGCGCTGCTCTCCTCCCACGACGGGAAGATGATCGAGGACGCGGTCGAAGACGTGATGCCGCGGCTGCAGGGCGCCTACTCGACCGTGGTGATGACCAAGCGGGCGATCGTCGCCTTCCGCGACCCGCACGGGATCCGGCCGCTCAGCCTCGGCCGCCTCGGCGACCGCTTCGTCGTCGCCTCCGAGAGCTGCGCCTTCGACATCATCGGCGCCGAGCTGATGCGCGAGATCCACCCCGGCGAGATGGTCAGCCTGACCGAGCGTGGGCTGGAGACGCGGCAGGTCGTGAAGGCCGAGCGCCGGGCCAGCTGCGTCTTCGAGCACATCTACTTCTCCCGCCCCGACAGCCGCCTCGAGGGCAAGGTCCTGCAGCAGTCGCGCGGGCGGATGGGCGAGATCCTCTGGCGCCAGGCGCCGGTCGAGGCCGATCTGGTGATCTCGGTCCCCGACTCCGGCAACCCCGCCGCGGCCGGGTTCGCCCGCGCCTCCGGGATTCCCCGCGACGACGGCCTGATCAAGAACCGCTACGTCGCCCGCACCTTCATCCAGCCGGGGCAGGAGCTGCGCAAGCACGGGCTGCGGCTGAAGTTCAACCCGCTGCCGGAGATCGTCGCCGGCCAGCGCCTCGTCGTCGTCGACGACTCGATCGTCCGCGGCAACACCACCCGCCAGATCGTCGGCATGCTGCGGCAGGCCGGCGCCAGCGAGGTGCACCTGCGGATCTCGGCTCCGCCGATCCGCAACCCCTGCCACTACGGCGTCGACATGTCGACCCGCGAGGAGATGATCGCCCACAACCGCTCGGTCGAGGAGATCGCGGCCGAGCTCGAAGCCGACAGCCTCGCCTACCTCTCGATCGCCGGCGTCTACGAGGCGATCGGCGGCGACCCCGGCGAACACTGCGACGCCTGCTTCAGCGGGCACTACCCCCTGGGCGACCCCGACGAGGCGGACGGGAAATACGCCTTGGAAACGATCGCTGCGGCGTCTTAGCCGCCGACGAGCAGTTCCAGGCCCAGCCAGACGATCCCGAGGGACGCGAGCAGGATCGCTCCTTGCAGCGCGTGCAGTTTCGGGCGGCGCAGGTGGACGAGGGTGAGAACGATCACCAGGCCGACGAGGACGAGCTTCCACTGCAGGGTCGAGCTGTCCCAGAGGTCGTAGTGGGAGGCCATCGCCCAGCCGGTAAGTAGGAGGACGCCGAGAGCGGCCAGGGACCCGTAGCCGAAGCGGCGGGCGACGGCGCGCATGCGGGCCCGCTCGGGGTCGGGGTCGGAGCGCAGGATCGGCACCACCGCGAGCCCGAAGACGAGCTGGCCGCCGACGAAGAACGCCATCGCCAGCAGGTGCAGGTAGAGGACCGCTTGCCAGAAGCCGCTCATCCCGGAGGACGTTACGGAGTTTGTCCCCACCCCGGTGGGGACAGATCCGAACGGGTGCGACAAGATGCGCCGGTGAGCGCCTTCCGGATCGTCGTTCTCGCCTCGGGCAGCGGCACCAACCTGCAGGCGATCCTCGACAAGCTGCACGGACAGGGCCGGGTGGAGGTCGTGGGGGTCGGCTCCGACAAGCCGGCGGCCGGGGCGCTCGAGCGCGGACGCCGGGCCGGCGTCGAGACCGCCGTCTTCCCCGCCGCCGACTACGCAGACCGGACGGCGCGGGACGAGGCGATGGGCGACTGGATCGAGGCGCGGAAGGCGGACCTCGTCGTCCTCGCCGGCTACATGCAGCTGCTGAGCGCCGGGTTCGTCGCCCGCTTCCGCAATCGGGTCGTCAACATCCACCCCGCCCTGCTGCCGAGCTTCCCCGGCCTCGACGCGATCGGGCAGGCGCTCGAGGCCGGCGTCGAGACCACCGGCGTCACCGTCCACTTCGTCGATGAGGGGGTCGACACCGGCCCGGTGATCGCCCAGCGCGAGGTTCCGGTGCCCGCCGGGGTCGGCCGCAAGGAGCTGGAGGCGGCGGTCCACGCGGTCGAGCACGAGCTTTATCCGGAGGCGATCCGCATGATCGCGGAGGGCCGGGTTAGGATCGATCCCAGCGACCCGCGGACGGTCGCGATCGATGACTGACCCCGCCACCGAAACCCAGCAGGAGAGCCTCGGCAACGGTCAGGTGAAGGTGCGCCGGGCGCTGATCTCGGTCTCCGACAAGACCGGGGTGGCCGACTTCGCCAAGGGCTTGACGGCGCTCGGGGTCGAGGTCCTCTCCACCGGCGGCACCGCGACGGCGCTGCGCGAGGCGGGCCTTGAGGTCACCGACGTCTCCGAGTTCACTGGCCAGGAGGAGATCCTCGGCGGCCGCGTGAAGACGCTGCACCCGCGGCTGCACGCGGCGCTGCTGGCGCGGCGCGGGGATCCCGAGCACATGGCGACGCTGGAGCGCGAGGGGATCGAGCCGATCGACGTCGTCTGCGTCAACCTCTACCCCTTCGAGCAGACCGTCGCCGGTCACGAAGTCGCCCACGAGGTGGCGATCGAGAACATCGACATCGGCGGCCCGACGATGATCCGAGCGGCGGCGAAGAACCACGAGAGCGTCGCCGTCGTCGTCAAGCCGGAGTCCTACGACGCGGTCCTGGCCGAGCTGGAAGAGGGCGAGGGCGAGATCTCGGCCGCCACCCGCCACTGGCTCGCCAACGAGGCCTTCGCCCAGACCGCGCGCTACGACGCCGCGATCAGCCGCTGGTTCTCGATGGAGTACGAGGACTTCCCCGAACACCTCGCGGTCGCTTACGAGAAGGTGCTCGACCTTTCCTACGGCGAGAACCCGCACCAGCGCGCCGCGCTCTACGCCGAGCAGGGGCTGCGCAGCCACATCCTCTCCCGCTGCTCGAAGCTGCACGGGCGGGCGCTCTCCTTCAACAACGTCCTCGACCTCGACTCGGCGCGCAGCCTGGTCGGCGACTTCGAGCAGCCGGCCTGCGTGATCGTCAAGCACAACAACCCCTGCGGGGCGGCGATCGGCGCCGACGCGCTCGAGGCCTACCTGAAGGCGCTCGCCTGCGATCCGCTTTCCGCCTACGGCGGCGTGATCGCGATCAACCGCCCGATTGGACGCGAGCTGGCCGAGAAGCTGCACGAGAACTTCGTCGAGGTGCTGAGCGCGCCCGGCTACGAGGACGGCGCGCTCGACGTGCTGACGCAGAAGGAGGCGATCCGGATCCTCTGCGAAGAGGAGCGCCGCCAGCCCGACCCGACCGAGCGCGACGTCAAGCGGGTGATGGGCGGCCTGCTGGTCCAGGACCGCGACGGCGACCCGGAGCCGCGGGAGATCATGGAGGCGGTGACCGGCAACGAGCCGAGCGAGGAGCAGTGGCAGGACATGCTCTTCGCCTGGACTGTCTCCCGCCGGGTCCGCTCCAACGCGATCGTGATCGCGAAGGGCGGGGCGACCCTCGGCATCGGCGCCGGCCAGATGAGCCGCGTCGACTCCGTCCGCCTCGCGGTCGAGAAGTGCCGCGAGGCCCGCGGCGCCGACGCCGGCCAGCTCCTCGCCGGCTCCGCCCTCGCCTCCGACGCCTTCTTCCCCTTCGCCGACGGCCCAGAGCTGGCGATCCAGGCCGGCACCACCGCCGTCATCCAACCCGGCGGCTCCAAACGCGACGCCGAGGTGATCGAGGCCTGCGAGCAGGCCGGCGTCGCGATGGTCTTCACCAGGCACCGGCACTTCCGGCACTAACGCCGCTGAATTTTCCCGCCGACCGCTCCAACGCGGCGCAGCAGTCAAAGCGCTCTGCCTAGGGTATGAGTGTGGCTGGCAATGGGAACGCTGCGAGTGGCGAAGCCCAACCGTGGATGCCCGCGAGGCTGATCCCGGTTGCAGGCATCAGAGGTCAGGAGGAGCAGGAGATCCGCGCCGCCTCCTCCTTGCTTGCCGTGATGGGAGCGGTGGATGAGTTTGGTCGAGGGCTGCTGAAGGAGATCCGCGCCCCCGCGGGCCGCATCTCGACCTTTACCGAGATCCCGCTGCGGGACAGCGAGGGGAAGACGTGGCGCCCCGATGGTGCGATCGCGGTTGAGCGTGGCAAGACCTCATGGAAATGTCTGGTCGAGGTGAAAACCGGCAACGTCCCGCTCGACCCGAACCAGGTCTCCGCCTACCTCGACCTTGCCCGCGAACACGGGTTCCAGGCGCTGCTGACGATCTCGAACCAGATCAGCAACAGCCCCGCCGACGTGCCGGTGACGGTGGACCGCAGGAAGCTGCGCTCGGTTCAGATGCGACACCTCTCATGGTGGCGCATCCTCACCGAGGCGATCATGCAGCACCAGCACCGGGGCGTCCGCGACCCCGACCAGGCCTGGATCCTCGGCGAGTTGATCGCTTACCTCGAGCACGAGAAGTCGGGCGCCGTCGGCTTCGAAGACATGGGCCAGAGCTGGGTTCAGGTCCGCAACTCTGCCCGGGACGGGACCATCCGCGGCAACGATCCCGGAGTTCAAGACGTAGTCGAACGCTGGGAGCAGTTCGTCGAGTACCTCTGCCTCGGGCTCAGTCAAGACCTGGGAGTTCAGGTTGTGTCGGCACAATCGAGGACGCGAGACGGACAGGCCTGGACCGACTCCCTGCTGAAGGGGCTCGAGAGCGAAGGGACTCTCTCCGGCTCCTTCCGAGTCCCCGGAGCGGTCGGGCCGATCGATGTCGAGGCTGATCTTCGCGCTCGATTGACGCGCGTCAGCGTCAAGGTGGCTGCTCCGAAGGAGGGTCGACCGCAGACGCGCGTCAACTGGATCCTGCGTCAGCTCAAAAAGGCCCCCGAAGATCTTCGTCTCGAAGTCCAGTTCGCCCGAACCAAGGAGACGACCGCCCTGCTCCTAAAGGACGCGAGGGAGGAACCGGCGGGATTGCTGTCGCCCACCGACCCGAAGCGCGAGCCCCGCGGCTTCACCCTTTCGCTGGCGCGACCACTTGGCACCAAGCGTGGGCGCGGGGAGCGGTCCTTCGTACTCGAGACTAGGCGGCAGGTCGTCAACTTCTACGGAGACTTGGTGGAAGGCCTCTCGGAGTGGCGTCCGAAGGCGCCGAAGCTACCCGCTGAAAAGCCGACGGAAGAGGTTGGTGACCCTCGCCGGACGATCCCGACGGTTTCCGAACCGCCAGCACCGGCGCAGGCGCCGGCGGACCTCAGCGATGGCCCGCCTTGGGCCAAGTTCGGCTCCGCAGGTGACGCGGATGTCATCCGCCCGGCAAACCCTGACTGAGAACCTGTCTGCATGAGCACTTCATGCCTTCCTCACCCTCGCCTCTCGAAGTCACTGATCCTCTTTGTGTCCTTGGCTTTCCTGATCAGCCTGGTCGCAGCTTCCTCGGCCGGCGCCGCCTGGCCCGGGCGGGACGGCGCGATCGCCTTCGAACGCGGGACCCACATCTGGGTCCAGCTGCCGTCGGGCAGGCAGCGCCAGCTGACCAGTGGCGAGGCCGCCGACGGCGAACCGACCTACTCGCGCGACGGGAAGTCGATCGCCTTCGTCCGCTACGAAGGCGGCGACTCCGACATCTGGGTGATGGACAGCGACGGAACCGATCAGCGTCCCGTCACTCAGACGTCGGCGAGCGAGGTGCAGCCTGCGTTCTTCCCCAGCGGCGCCAGCCTCGTCTTCCTCCGCTCCAGCCCCTCGACCGGCTTCGTCATCTTCTCGGCCCGGCTCGACGGGACCGGTGAGCGGCAGCTGGCGACGGGGGCGACCTTCCCGACGGTGTCGCCGAACGGACGCTGGCTCGCCTTCACCCGGCGGCCGAGCCGCGACGGGATCGGGCTCGTCGACCTGCGCGACGGCAGGGAACGCCGGCTGCCCGCCGGCCGCGCCCAGGAGCCCGACTTCTCCCCCGACGGCAGCCGCCTGGTTTACGTCGGGCAGCGCCTGTGCGGGACGAAGGGATCCCAGCGCCTGGCGGTGCTGACGATCGGCCTGCGCGCAAGGGCGCCCCGAATGCTGCACCGCAGCTGCCGCGAGGGCTTCCTCCCCTACAGCCCGGTCTGGTCGCCGCGGGGAAACCGGATCCTCTTCGTCCGCCGCGACAACCCCCGGGGGGCTGCCGACTCGCGGCTGCAGATGCTCAACCTGCGCGGCGCCCTCGTGCCCGGAGCTCCGCGGCACCGGGAAGGCGAGTCCACGCCTAGCTGGCAGCCTCTGCGTTAGCGGCTCGCTGCTGCTCGCTCGCCCGGATCACGTGTTTGCAGACCTCGTGTGGGTCGTCGGTCACGACCAGCATCTCTTTGTCGCCGGGGGAGATCAGGCCGTTGTCCTCGAGACCGCGGTCGACCCACTCCAGCAGCGGGTCCCAGAACTCCGAGTCGACGAGGATCGTCGGGAAGGAGTTGATCCGGTGGGTCTGGATCAGGGTCAGAGACTCGAACATCTCGTCGAGGGTGCCGAAGCCGCCGGGCATGATCACGAAGGCGCGGGCGAAGCGGACGAACATCAGCTTGCGGGCGAAGAAGTAGTGGAACTGGAACTGGCGGTTGACGTAGGGGTTGACCGCCTGCTCGTGCGGGAGCTCGATGTTGAGCCCGACCGAGAGCCCGCCGGCCTCGGCGGCGCCGCGGTTGGCGGCCTCCATCAGCCCGGGGCCGCCGCCGGTGATCACCGTGTAGCCATGGTGGGTCAGGCAGGCCGCGGTCTCCCGCGCCAGCTCGTACCAGCGATGCCCCTCCTCGACCCGCGCCGAGCCGAAGATCGAGACTCCTTCGTCGATGTCGCGCAGCGCCTGGAAGGCGCCTTCGACCTCCTTGTGGATGCGATCGACGCGTCGTTTGTCGTTGGCCGCCTCGTCGACCGGGACCCGCAGCAGGCGCTGGTCGTGCCTGGCTCCATCGCTCCCGGCGCCTGGGGTTCTTCCTCTGCCCTCCATCTACCGAAGTAGAACAGACTCCGGGCTGGGACAGATGCTGCTTACTCGAGAGGTGGGAACGGCTTGTAATCCGCGAGCTTGATCCCGTCGAGTGGCTCAATCGTGGTCGCTTCCTTGGGTTCCTTGCGAGCGATCTGCGCTGCGACGATCGGGGTCAGATCGATGCGTTTCGTGATCAGCACCGGATGCCCCGATCCATGGACCGAGGCGACCACCGCCTTCTCGCTGGAGGTCGGCCTGGTGATGCGCGTCCCCGGATAGGCACCGGTGTTTACGCAGACCGCGAGGCAGTAGTTGTCCCGGGTGGTCGCGTCTTGAACGGCGTCGAAATACCGCCAGTCATGGTTCAGAGAAGAAACCGTTACGAGGTCCGCCTTAAAGCGCAGCTGCTCCCGTGCGGCTACGTCCGCGAACTCAAAGCAGACCAAGGAGGCGAAACGTATGCCCCTCCAGCTGTAGACGGAGACCTGATCCGTATGCGGCGCCTTCGTGGCTTCGTGCTTTTTCAGCAGCCGCCGCTCTTCAGGGCTGAGAAAGCGCTTCTGGCGGGCCGGGGGAACCAGGCAAGCGCGGTGGCCTGCCCTGTCGACGATCGGTATGCCGGTCCAGAGTGAGTTTCGGTATTCGCTGAGAACAACTTCCGGCGTTTGACCTGCGACAACCAGCGTCTGCTCGTGGCGGGATCGTTCGAACAACTCAAGCAACTGCTGAGGTGCCACCGACCACTCCGGGAGGACGAGGAACCGCGCGTGACTTTCCTTGGCGGCGTCGAGGAGCTTGCTCAACGCAGCTCGAGATCGCTTGAAAACCTGCCCTAGCTCGGTCCAGTTCTTTTCGAGGATCAACTCGAGTTGATCCTCGTTGACCTCAAGGCTCGGCATGGCGACGGCCAGCATCTGCTGGTAGCCGAGTCCTTCGTAATGGGTCGTGTCGTCAAGATGGCTCAGCGCCACCGCCTTCAGCTGAGCAACAAGGTCGTCTTGCATCAGCGGCTGTGCGCCGAGGACGGTGAAGGCCAGCTCGAGCCAGTCTTCGTGCCGCGGCCCAGCCCAGAGGTGGATCGCCAGGCAACATTCATGGAGCGGGATGAAACGCACGGCCCGCGCCACTCCGGCAACCAACTGCTCAGCGGCGTCGTCGAGCCCCCGCGACCACTCGACAAAGTCACTGAACGCCCCCCTCCCGATCAGTCGCCCCTGCCAGTCGCTGAACTCCGCAAGTGGTGCGGCGACGAGCGAACTCGGAACCAGCCGGCGTTCCCGAATCCGCCTCGCGTGCTCGACCACGGTTTTCATGCGCGCCGGTCCGGAAGGCAGATCGATCTCGGGAAGCGCCTCCAGCAACGACTCCTTCTCGTCCTCGTCGGTCGCCACCGCGATCGCTTGGGCCAATGCCTGAATCCAGGACGCCCTCAGCCCGAACTCCAGTGCCTCTCTCGCCCGCACATTCTCCTCCCCAGGCATTCGCAGGGCTTCGGCCACCGCGCAAAGCTCAGAGGTCAGCGGCTCGACCTCCTTGATGCCCTTCGTGACCATCGCAATCACGAGCAGCTCGGTCCAGTAGGGCTGCAGCGCGAGTAGGTGCCCGTGATCGAGGTCTCGATGAAGACGCTCATACCTGGCTTGAAGTTCCTCGGGGGTAAGACCGACACGGATCTCCCCGACCATGTCGACAATTTCGTCCTTGAGTCGCTGCGGGATGCGCTCACGGCGGTTGGGCGAACGAATGACCGTCGTAATCGGGCCGTTGTCCCACTCGGGTTCGGGTTCGTTTTCTAGGTACGGATCCCAATCGCCGGCCATCAGCTCCTGAAGCAATCCGGCGGCATCGTGCGCCTCCGACGCTTCCGCGCTCTGGGTGCGACTGCTGTAGGAGATCTCACACTTATCCATGTTCAGCTGGAGCCTCGCGAGCCCCTCGAGTGAATCGACCCGGAGCATGTGTGGCTCGGCTTCTTCGCAGAGGCCAAGGCGCCCAAAGTAGGTAGCGATTCCCTCGTCGATTTCGGGAAGAGCTCGCGTCATCACGATCACGTCATCGGCGTAGGCCGCGGCGCTCAGGACCTCGCTGTTGACGCTGATCTCCTCGACGGCCATGGCCATCACCACGTTGGCCAGAACCTGCGATGAAGGCGGGCCCACCGGCAGGGGAGACTCGCCTTCATAGCCGAGGTCGGAGAATCGCGGCTGAACCTCGGTGCAGCGTTCCGCGTAGCGCTTGTGCAGAGCCTCAAGAAGCGTGGTCAGGACCCGGGCGTGGCGAGTCTGCGGAGCTCGGCGGCCGTGCGAGGCGAAGAAGCGATTCAGGATTTGCCTGGGACCGGCATCGATCGAGTAGTAGAAGGCCCTCACGTCGAGCGTGTTGGCCCCTAGGGTGACGCCGCGATTCTCGTCGGCGACCTGGCCGGGAAATTCACGCCAGCGGCGGTAGGAGTTGCCGGAATTCCGCAGCATTCTCCCCTCCGAAGTCGGGTCCTCCAGGAACTTCTGGTGAAAGCGATACCCCTTGATCGAGTCGCTCAGCAGGGGATCGATTGACCTCCCCACCGTGATCGTCCAGAGAATGGAGACCAGCCACCAAAGGAGCGGCGCCTGCAGGAACGCATGGACGCTCTCCACGCCGGCGACGAGGTCGCCTTCTTGCATGACCAGCCGCGCCTCCCGCGGGACGAGGCCGATCCTGACTTCGCGCAGCAATGCTTTCCCGGGACCTTCTAGCCACTCGTCCGGATCCAGCGCTCCATCCAGCAGCGCGACCAGCTGCCGCCGACGCTCCGGACTCAGCGTCAGAGCACCACGGGAAGAGACGAAGGGGTTATCGCGTTTGCGAAAAGAAAAACGCCCGAGATGATCGATCCCCAAGCGCACCAACTGCTCACTGGCCATTCTCTGTCCCCTGCCCCCAGCCACCAGGCGAATTTGGCAGAGCACTCGGATGGGATCGAAGCAGACCCGCAGTCGAAGAGCGAAACGACGATGCCCCCGGCGGGACTCGAACCCGCGCCGCGCGGCTTAAAAGGCCGCCGCTCTAACCAGCTGAGCTACAGGGGCGAAGGGCCCATGGTAGAGGGAGGCCGTCAAGAGAGGTCGGGCAATCCCTCGTAGGCGGTCGAGGCCTCGGCGTGGGTGCGGCGGGGGATGCGGCCGGCGCGGCGGGCGAGGTGGCCGGCTTCGACGGCGCGGCGGAGGGCGGTCGCCATTGCGGTCGGGTCCTCGGCGCCGAAGATGGCGCTGGCGGCGAGAATCGCGTCGCAGCCGAGCTCGAGGGCCTGGGCGGCGTCGGAGGCGGTGCCAATGCCGGCGTCGAGGATGACCGGGACCTCGGCGCGCTCGGTGATGATCGCGATGTTGTACGGGTTGCGGATGCCGGCGCCGGAGCCGATCGGGGAGCCGAGCGGCATCACCGCGGCGCAGCCGGCCTCCTCGAGGCGGCGGGCGAGGATCGGGTCGTCATTGCTGTAGGGGAGGACGGTGAAGCCGTCGGCGACGAGTTGTTCGGCGGCGTCGAGGAGCTCGACCGCGTCGGGGTAGAGGGTGCGGTCGTCGCCGATCACCTCGAGCTTGATCCAGTCGGTGCCGAAGGCCTCGCGGGCGAGCTTGGCGGTGCGGACGGCGTCGCGGGCGGTGTAGCAACCGGCCGTGTTCGGGAGGACGAAGAGCCCGAGGCGGTCGATCACGTCGAGGACCGAGCCCCCGGCGGCGGGGTCGATGCGGCGCAGGGCGACGGTGACGATCTCGGTCCCGGAGGCAGTAAGGGCTCCCTCCATCTGCTCCAGCGAGCGGAAGCCGCCGGTGCCGGCGATCAGCCGCGAGCCCCACTCGCGCCCGCCCAGCTCCCAGGTCTCGGCGCCGCCCTGGATCGCCGCCAGCACCTCCACCGCCTGCCCCTCGCGCAGCGGCGTCGTCTCCCACTCGCCGCGCGGGACGACCTCGCCGTCGAGGGCAACCGCGACCCCACGCGCGCCCTCCCCCGCGCCGGAAGCGCGAACCGCGGCATCGAGCGTGGCGTCCTGCGGAAGCTCTTGCGGGGTTCCGTTCAACTCGATCCTCATGAGTTTCGTGCCACCTCCGTGATAGCGCGTTCGTCCTTAGTAGCCCTAGGGGCGACAAAGGACGAACGCCGATCGCCGGTCAGGAGATCCGCGACGGCTTGAGATGCCAGCGGCGCCAGGAGGATGCCGTTGCGGAAGTGGCCGGTGGCGAGGACGAGGCCGTCGATCGCGCCGGGGCCGACGAGGGGGAGGTTGTCCGGGGTGCCGGGGCGGAGGCCCGCAGTGGCGCCGACCAGCTCCATCTCGGCGACGTCGGGGAGCAGGCGGTAGGCCTCGCGCAGCAGCTCGTGGACCCCGCCGGCGGTGACGGCGGTGTCGAAGCCCATCTCTTCGACGGTGGCGCCGACGACGAGGCGGCCGTCGGGGCGCGGCACCAGGTAGACGCGCTCGGAAGCAAGGATGTGCCGGGCGACCGGCTCGGGGTCTCGGCCGCGCAGCTCGATCACTTGACCTTTGACCGGCCGCACCGGCGGACGGGCGTGATCGGGCAGCCAGTCGGCCGCACCGGACCAGGCGCCGTTGGCGAGGACGACGGTCTCGGCGCGGATCGAGTTGTCCCCGGTATGCGGGGACAATGCGCGTCGCACTTTCTCCTCGCTTCCGTGACGACCTCGCGTTTGCACTCCCGTCACCCGTTCGCCTTCGAAGATGCCGTCCACGACCTCGGTCCCGGTCCGCACCTCGACTCCCTCCGCTTCGCACGCGGCCAGCAGACCCCGGGTCAAGGCCCGCGGGTCGACGGCCGCCTCGCCGGGCGCGAAGACGCCGCCGTGGAACGAGGGCGTCAGCCCCGGCTCGAGGTCGCGGCAGCGCCGCGGCGGCAGCCACTCGGCCTCGAGCTCGAGCGAGCGCTGCAGGTCGTGCACCCGCCGCAGCTGCGCAGCCTCGTCGCGGTCGAGGGCGACGTGCAGGGCGCCCAGCCGTTCGTAGCCGGTGCTCTCGCCCGTCGCCGCCTCCAGCTCGGCGACGAACTGCGGGTACAGCCGCGCCGCCTCGAGGGTCAGCTCCAGCAGCTCGGGCTCGCCGAAGGTCAGCTCGCCAACCGGTGCCAGCATCCCGGCCGCGACCCGCGTCGCTCCCGCGCCCGGCTCGCCGCGCTCCACGACCGCGACCTCCGCCCCGCGCTGCGCCAGCCGCCAGGCGCAGGCGAGCCCGATGACGCCGCCGCCAACGACCACCGCATCGAAACCCCGCTTCTCAGTCAAGCCTTTGCCTCCGCCGGCATTACCCGGATCAGGTCGAAACGGTCGGTGGCCTCGATGCCACCCTCTCAGCCCTCGCGGGCTCCCGTGCCCCTCCGATGCTACCCCTCCGCTGCGCCCGGCACTGAGGTCCGCGCCTCCTCCCAGCCATAATCGACCCATGAGCTTGTCCCTGCCCGAGGGCGACGGCCCGCTGCGCCGCGAGCGGCTGCGAACCGCCCGTCTCTACTTCGTCTGCGACGCCCGCCCGCAGACCGACCTCGAAAGCCTGCTGCGCGCGGCCCTGACCGGCGGCGCCGACATCGTCCAGCTGCGGGAGAAGGAGCTGGGACGAGGGGAGATCGGGCGCGCGGCCGAGACCTTCCGCCGCGTCGCCGACACCTTCAGCGCCCTCTTCGTCCTCAACGACGACCCCGAGCTGGCGCGCGCCTGCGACGCCGACGGCGTCCACGTCGGCCAGGACGACGTCAGCGCCGAGCAGGCCCGGGAGCTGCTGGGGCCGGACGCGATCGTCGGCCTCTCGACCCACTCCGAGGAGCAGATCGCGGCCAGCGAGGGGCGTCCCGTCGACTACATCTCGGTCGGCCCGGTTTGGGAGACGCCAACGAAAGAGGGGCGCCCCGGGGTTGGGACCGACCTGATCGCCCACGCGGCTGAGAACGCCCCCCACCCCTTCTTCGCGATCGGCGGCATCGACACCGGCAACGCCGGCGAGATCGTCAAGGCCGGGGCCGAGCGGCTCTGCGTCGTGCGGGCGATCCGCGACGCCCCCGACCCCGAAGCCGCGGCGGCGGAGCTGCGGCAGGCATTCGCCGACAGCGAGAGGGGCGTGGCGCCGGGTGGCTGAGGTGGGCGGTGTCTGAGGTGCGCGGTGCCTGACGAGAAGGTCAAGCGCAAGCAGCGCGGCGGCAGCGAGCGGATGGCCCGCGGCTACGCCCGCGCCGAGCAGCGCAATCAGGAAGCGCGCGAAGCGCTGGAGCCGCTGGCCGAGGGCGAGCGCCCGACCGTCGTCACCCTCGGCGCGATCGTCTCCGCCCTGATCGTCCTCTCGATCGCGATCGGCTACGCCGCCGGGGTCGAGGTCAACGGCGAACAGCCGAAATTGGCACAGGTGGTGGCGCCGGCGGTGATCATGGGGATGATGGCCTGGGGGATGTGGCGGGCCCGCTACTGGGCCGTGCTCGGCTTCCAGCTGGTCCTCGTGATCGTCCTCTTCAGCGCCTTCTTCGGCCTCGTCGTCAGCGCCTCCAGCGTCGGCCAGATCCTCGGCACGCTCGCCCTGCTCGCGGTCGCCGGCACCTTCTTCTACTTCATGGTCAAGGCGATGGCGCGGATCCAGATGCCGGACCGGGAGCCGCGGCGGTAACGATGACCCCAAGCCTCCCCAACCTCGGCAGCGTCACCGGAATTCCCGCCGACGCGATCGCGGCGCTGCGGCGGCTGCCCGAGATCGCCGACAACACCCGGGCGATGAAAGAGCACACGGCAGCGCTGGAGCGGGTCGCCGAGGCGCTCGACCGGGTCGCGGGCGACACCGGCGTCCTGCGCGGGATGGACGAGCGGATGGCGAAGATCGAGGCGGCGATGCCGCTGCTCGCCGAGGTGCAGCGAGACCTGGCGCAGCTGCCGGAGATCATCGAAGGGCTGCGGGCCAGCGCCGACACCCTGCACCAAGCGGTCAAGCCGCTGGGCCGCCTAGCCGGCCGCGTTCCGGGCCAGCGCAAGGGCTAGCGATCCGGCGCCTGCCGAACGCACTCCTTCTATAGGCTCAAAAGCGAATGGCCGACTCCTTCGACCAGATCGTCATCGGCGGGGGCCCGGGCGGGTACGTCGCCGCCATCCGCGCCGCCCAGCTGGGCCAGAAGACCGCGGTCGTCGAGCGCGACAAAGCCGGCGGGCGCTGCCTCAACTACGCCTGCATCCCGGCGAAGACGGTGCTGCGGACGGCCGAGATCTTCCATGAGGCGCAGAGCTCCGCCGAGCTCGGGGTCGTCGGCAACGACGTCAAGCTCGACTGGGGCGCCCTGCACAAACGGCGCGAGGACGTCTCGGCGACCCTCTCGGGCGGCGTCGAAGGGCTGTGGAAGAAAAACAAGATCGAGTTCATCCACGGCGACGCCTCGCTGACCAGCGAAGGCAACGTCAAGGTCGGCGACGAGGTCTACGAGGCGCAAGCGGTGACCCTCGCGACCGGCTCAGTGGCGCTGCCGATCCCCGGGGTCGAGTTCGGCGGCCGCGTGGTCGAAACCTGGGGCGCCTGGTCGCTGCCCGAACGCCCGAACCGGATCGCCGTCGTCGGCGCCGGCGCCTCCGGGGCCGAGCTTGCCTCCGCCTACGCCCGCTTCGGCACCGAGGTGCTGCTGATCGAGATGCTCGACCAGATCCTCCCCGCCGAGGACAAGGACATCGCTCGAGTCGTGAAACGGGTCTTCGAGAAACAGGGGATCGAGATCTCGACCGGGGCGCCGGTGGAGAACGTCGAGGCCGGCGGCAGCTCCGTGAAGTTCACCTATGGCGACAACAGCGCCGAGGTCGACTACCTCTGCATCGCCGGCGGCCGCGCTCCCGACACCGAGGGGCTTGGGCTGGAGGAGGCCGGGGTCGAGCTGGAGGAGGGCGGCCGCAAGATCAAGGTCGACGAGTACGGGCGGACCACGAACCAGAAGGTCTTCGCGATCGGCGATCTCGTCAACCGCAAGGCGCTCGCCCACAAGGCCTCCGAGGAGGGCGTCGTCGCGGTCGAGGCCGCGGCCGGAGTGGAGACCCACCCGGTCGACCAGGAGCTGATGGTCGGCGCCACCTTCTGCCAGCCGCAGGTGGCGAGCGTCGGCCTCACCGAGGCGCAGGCCAAGGAGGCCGGCCACGAGGTCAAGGTCGGCAAGCAGAAAATCTCCGGCGAGGGCGCCGGCATCGTCTACGACGACAAAGACGGCCTCGTCAAGCTCGTCGTCGACGCCAAGTACGGCGAGGTCCTCGGCGCCCACGTCGTCGGCAACCGCGCCTGCGACATGATCGCCGAGCTGGTCGCGACGATGGCGCTCGAGGGCGGCTATCAGGAGCTGAGCCGGATCGTCCACCCGCACCCGACGGTGTCGGAGGCGATCCTGGATGCAGCGCGCGCCGTCGACGGCTGGGCTATTCACGCTTAGTCGCGTGAGCCGGGCCACCTTTTACTACGACCTCGGCTCGCCCTACGCATACCTCTCCGCGGAGCGGATCAGCGGGCTCTTCGCCGAGGCGGAGCTCGAGCAGCCGGAGTGGCAGCCGGTCCTGCTCGGGGGACTGTTCGCGCGCTTCGACCGCGGCTCTTGGGCGGAAACGGAGGCGCGGGCGGAAGGGATGGCGGAGGTCGAGCGGCGCGCCGCCGGGCACGGGCTGCCGCCGATCGCCTGGCCGAAGCCGTGGCCCGGCAACACGCTGGTGGCGATGCGGGCGGCGACCTTCGCCAAGCAGACCGGCCGCACCGTCGCCTTCTCCCTCGCCGCCTTCCGCCAGGCCTTCGCCGCCGGCCGCGACCTCACCGACGCCGACAACGTGATGATCGCCGGCGCTGCCTGTGAGATGCACCCGCGGGCGCTGCTGAAAGCGGTGGAAACCAGGGTGGTCAAGGACGCGCTGCGCGAGGCGACCGACCGCGCCGGGGACCTCGGCGTCGAAGGCGTCCCGGCGGTGGTCGTCGGCGACGAGGTGTTCTGGGGCGACGACCGCCTCGAGGAAGCGGTGGAGACAGCGGCACGCTAGAGGCGAGGCGCTTTTGTGTCCTCATGGGACGGAAAAGCGCCTTGCCGGGCCGCGACGGTTAGTCGTCTACTGTGAACTCGATGGCAGAGTTACCCGACGCCGCCACCTGCTATGAGCTGCTCGCGCGGATGGCGCTGATCCGCCGCTTCGAGGAGGAGGCGGGGCGCCAGTACCAGCGGGCCAAAGCCGGCGGCTTCCTGCACCTGGCGATCGGCGAGGAGGCGACGATCGTCGGCACGACCTCGGTCATGCGCGAGGAGGACTTCCTGATCGGCACCTACCGCACCCACGGCCATGCGATCGCCCGCGGGACCGAGCCGAAGCGGGTGATGGCGGAGCTGTTCGGCCGCGTCGACGGGACCAGCGGCGGCCGCGGCGGCAGCATGCACATCTTCGACGCCGAGAAGCGGTTCATGGGCGGCTACGGGATCGTCGGCGGCAACCTGCCGATCGCCGCCGGCATCGCCCTCGCCTCCCACTACAAGGGCGAAGACGCGGTCACCGTCTGCATGTTCGGCGACGGCGCCTCCAACACCGGCAACTTCGGCGAGACGATGAACCTGGCGGCGCTGTGGAAGCTGCCGATCCTGTTCATGGTCGAGAACAACCTCTACGGGATGGGGACCTCGGTCGAGCGCCACTCGGCCCAGACCGACCTCTCGAAGAAGGCCGAGGGCTACGGGATCCCGGGCAAGCGACTCGACGGGATGGACGTGGTCGCGGTCCGCGAGGGAGTCGCCGAGGGGATCCGGCAGGCGCGCGAGGAGCAGCGGCCGACCCTGCTCGAGGCCTTCACCTATCGCTACAAAGGCCACTCCGCCGCCGACCCCGAGGTCTACCGCGAGCGCGAGGAGGTCGAGGAGTGGCAGGAGAAAGATCCGATCGAGCAGTTCGCGCGGCGCTGCCGCGAGGCCGACGTGCTGGGCGAGCGCGAGGTCGAGCAGGCGCGCGCGGCGGCCGAGGAGGCCGTCGAGGCGGCGGTGGAGTTCGCGGAGGCCTCGCCCGAGCCGCCGCTCGACACGATGTACGAAAGCCTCTACGCGCACACCGAGGCGGGCGGCTGGTACGCGATCGACGAGCGCAGCCCGGAGCCGCACCGGGGCGAGCACGAGGCGGAGATGCCCGCGGCGGCGCGGGAGCTGGCCGAGGCCGGCGCGGCCTACGCGGAGCAGCCCTCCGGCGAGCGCCACAGCCCGGCGACGCACGGCGAGCGGCCGAACCCGGCGACTCACGGCGACGCCCAGGAGGGGGTCGAGCCGCGGGTCTCGGCCGAGCGCGAGGTCGGCGACGAGCCGGACCCCGAGGGCGCGACGAACGAGGAGGGCGAGGGCTGATGGCCGAGCTGCGGATGCGGGAGGCGCTGCGCGACGCGATGGCCGAGGAGATGCGCCGCGACGAGGCCGTCTTCGTGATGGGCGAGGACGTCGCCGTCTTCCAGGGCGCCTTCAAGGTGACCGAGGGGCTGCTGGAGGAGTTCGGCGAGCGCCGCGTCCGCGACACGCCGATCTCCGAGAACACGATCGTCGGCACCGGGGTCGGCGCGGCGATGAACGGGCTGCGGCCGATCGTCGAGCTGATGACGGTCAACTTCAGCCTCCTGGCGCTGGACCAGATCGTCAACCACGCCGCCGCGATCCCCTACATGTTCAACGGCGCTGCTCGCGTGCCGATGGTGATCCGGATGCCGGGCGGCGGCGGCCACCAGCTCGGCCCCACCCACTCCCACAGCTTCGAGGCGCTCTACCTGCAGGTGCCGGGACTGCTCGTCGCCTGCCCCTCGACCCCGGCCGACGGCAAGGCGCTGCTGAAGGCGGCGATCCGCGACGACAACCCGGTCGTCTTCATCGAGCACGAGTCTCTGTACGGGACCCGCGGCGAGGTGCCCGAGGGCGAGGAGGACGGCGCCGGGCCGCTGAAATTCGGCGAAGCGGCGGTGCGGCGCGAGGGCGAGGACGTGACGATCGTCGGCGTCCTCAAGATGGCCCAGGTGGCCGAGGCCGCGGCGGGGCAGCTGGCCGACGAGCACGGCGTCGCGGCCGAGGTGATCGACCCCCGCACCCTGCGCCCGCTCGACCTCGACACGATCTTGGAAAGCGTCCGCAAGACCAACCGCGCCGTGATCGTCGAGGAGGGCTGGCCCCACGGCGGCGTCGGCGCCAACCTCTCGACCCTGATCACCGAGCAGGCCTTCGACCACCTCGACGCCCCCGTCCAGCGGGTCACCGGCGCCGACGTTCACATGCCCTATTCAAAGCGCCTGGAGCAGGCGGCGATCCCCCACGAGGAGCACGTGGTCAAGGCAGCGCTTGCGACGCTCGAAGGCGCCCGTTAGCCGCCGACGGGACGAAAGTGCCCCTATATGGAGGGAAATCGTCCCGTCAGCAGGTCTTGCTGGCGCCGGTCGCCGCGTTCCAGGCCCGGCCGACGCTGAAGTCGGCGGCGACGCGGAAGATGCCGGGACGGCTGGCGCGGGCGACGGTCCAGTCGCCGCGACGGAGGATGCAGCCGTGGCCGCGGGCGATCGACCAGTAGGGGGTGAAGCTGACGCGGACGAGGAACTTGCCGGGGCGCTGAACGTCGAGGGCGAAGCCCTGGCGGCCGAACCAGAGCGTCTGCGCGGCGGCTCCACCCATCGGAGCGATCAGCGGCTTCGGGTCGCGCACCTCGTAGATCCGCCAGTGCTCCGAGTGGAAGCGCAGGGTCAGGTAGGAGGGCGCGGCGAGGATCAGCCGGCGCTCGCGGACCGAGGAGTAGTCGAGCGGGGCGTCGGGCAGGGCGACGTAGGAGATCGCGTTGGCGCGCAGCCAGCGACCGTAGCTCGCCGCGGTCAGGGCTTTGTCGTCGTAGAAGAGGTCGTCGCGGGTGGTGTCGAGCTGGCGCAGCCAGCCGCGGGCCATGTCGAATTTGTCGGCGAGGTAGGCGGACTCCCAGTGGTTGGCGGTCGGCGGCACCTCGATCCGGGCGCCGGCTGCGCCCTCGTCGCGCAGCCATTTCGCCACCGGGTGGAAGTAGGCGGAGGCGGTCGAGGGATCGCCGACCGAGCGGGCGATCTGGGCGACGCTGGCGGTCAGCTGCCAGTAGAGGCTGCCGGCGATCGCCAGCGCCAGCAGCGGCGCGAAGAACCAGATCGGGACGGTCGGGCGGGGACGGCGCGACAGCAGGACGGCGGCCAGGACCGGGCCGCCGAAGAGGGCGCCGAGACGGACCGCGTTGCCGCCCATCGCGTTCGGGACCAGCCAGATCAGGGTCGAGGCGAGGGCGTAGGCGACGAGCACGCGCCGCAGTTGCCGCTCCTCATCCCGAACCCCCTGGGTGAGGACGAGGGCGCCGGCGCACCAGAGCGGGATCGCGACGTAGGAGGAGAAGACGAAGGGGAAGTGGCCGCCTTCGGGGAAGGCGAGTTTCGGCGCCAGGACCAAGCCCAGCGCCAGGGCGGCGGCGGCGAGGGCGATGCGGCTGGCACGGCGGCCGGGCTCGACCGCCCCCGCGAGCAGGACGCCGGCGAGGAAGGCGCCGGCGACCGGGCTCGCCAGCGGGCAGGCCGCGGCGGCGGCGAGGGCCAGCGGAGCCCGCCCCGTCTGCAGGCACCTCAGCGCCGCCAGGCCGAAGGCGACCCCGAGGGCGAAGGTGAGCTGGCCGTCGGCGAGCAGGGTGACGACGCCGGCGCCGAACCAGAGCGTCGCCCAGCGGGCCTCGACCCCCCAGCGGTCGCGGACGAGGCGGTCGAAGAGGTAGGAGGAAGAGACGACGGCGAGGCCGCCGACCACCTGCGGCCCCAGCAACGCCGCCAGCGGCGGGAAGAGGAGGCTGTAGGTGAGGGTGTAGTGGCCGCCGTACCAGCTGCCGTTCCAGATCGCGAGGCCGGCGCTCTGGAAGAGCTCGGTGCGGAAGACCTGCGCGGCGAGGTCCCCGACGGGCGGGCTCCAGAGCAGCATCAGCAGCGCCAGCGCTGACGAAAGCGCGACCGCCGGCAGCCATTCGGGTCGGAGGGGTTTGGACTGGACCATGGTCGGCGGCCCTAAAGGATAGGGGCGGCTCCTGCAACGATTCGTGGATGAGCGCTGAGATCCTGGTCGCGCGCCGCGGCATCGTCCCTTATGAGGAGGCGCGTGGGCTGCAGAAGGAGCTGGCGGCGCGGCGCCAGCGCGGCGAGGTCGGCGACGTCCTGCTCCTGCTCGAGCACCCCCCCGTCTACACCCGCGGCCGCCGCTCGAAGCCGGAGGAGCTGCCGATGGGAGCAGCCTGGTACGAAGCCCAGGGGATAGAAGTTCGCGAGACCGACCGCGGCGGCCTCGTCACCTACCACGGGCCGGGGCAGCTGGTCGCCTACCCGATCGTCGACCTGGGCGGCTACGGCGGCGACGTCCACCGCTACGTGCGGGGGCTGGAGCGGACGATGATCGAGGCGCTGGGCGAGGCCGGCGTGCGCGCGAGCGTGATCGAGGGCCTGACCGGCGTCTGGGTCCAAGGCCGACGGGACGAAAATACCCCTATAGGGAGGGAAATCGTCCCGTCGGCGAAAGGGCCGCGCAAGATCGGCTCGATCGGGCTCCACGTCAGCCGCGGCGTCACCACCCACGGGCTCGCGGTCAACGTCAACAACGACCTGCAGCCGTTCGAGTGGGTCGTGCCGTGCGGGATCGAGGGCGTCTCGATGACCTCGCTCTCCCGCGAGCTCGGCGCCGAGCAGGACCTGGACGTCTTCGCCGACACCCTTGTCGCCGCCTACGCGGCCGTCTTCGACAAAGAGCCGGTTGCCGACGCCAGCCTGGCCGCTTAGGCTGCCGCCGGGATGTCTCGTCTGATCCGACTCGCGGGGGTGCTTGCGCTGGTCGCCGCCTGCCTGCCGGTGGCCTCGGCCTCTGCCCTCTCCTATCCGGTGACCAGCACCGCCGACGGCACTGCCAGCGGCACGCTGGGCTGGGCGATCGGGAAGGCGAATGAGCACAGCGGCCTCGACTCGATCCCGATCGAAGTCTCCGGCACGATCGTGCTGGGGACGAAGCTGCCGGCGAGCACCGGCGACGTGGCCGTCTCGGGGCCCGGCGCCGGTTCCCTGACGGTGGCCCGCAGCGCCACGGCGGCGCCCTTTCGGGTGCTCGAATTCTCCGGCGGCAACGCGACGGTCAGCGGAATCACCGTCAGCGACGGCCTCGATACGGTCGGTGCGGGGATCCTCAGCGCCGGCGGCAGCTTGACCCTGATCCGTGTCCACGTCACCGACAATGAAGCCCGGAACGAAGGGAGCGGCACCAGGATCGCCGGGGGCGGCGGGATTCTCAGCACCGGGACTCTCACCCTGCGCGAATCCGTGGTCAGCGGCAACCTGGTCGTGGCAGCCGAAGGAGAAGAAAATCTGGCCGGCGGCGGCGGGGTGGAAGCCGAAGGCGCTCTCTTCGTCGAACGCAGCACGATCGCCGACAACCGGGCCGAAGCGCTCGGCGAAGGCCAGCCCAAAGCCGGGGCGGTCGGCGGCGGCCTGGCGGTAGCGGGCGGCGGCAGCGCAACGATCGAGGAGAGCACCATCAGCCATAACTCGGTCTTCGCCGCCGAAGCGGGCGACCTGGCAATCGCCAGGGGCGGCGGCATCCAGGGCGGCATCGTCAACCTGACCGGCTCGACGGTCGCCGACAACGGGGCGGAATTAGACGCGGCCGGCGTCGTCACCAGCAACGTCGCGGGCGACAACCTGGCGGTATCGATTCTCAGCAGCGCCCGCGACACGCTGGTCTCCAATCCACGGGGAGAAGGCGAGGACTGCGCCGGCGCCCTGGTTTCCACCGGCTACAACCTCGACCAGGATGGGACCTGCGACTTCGACCAGGGCAGCGACCTCGCCGGAGTCGCCGCCGGGCTCGATCCGGTGCTGAGGGACAACGGCGGCCCGACCCCGACGCAGGCGCTGCTCCCCGGCAGCATCGCGATCGACCGCGGCAGCTCCTTCGGGCTCACCGCCGACCAGCGCGGGCTCCCCCGTCCCAGCGACTTCCCGGACGTCAGCAATAAAGAAGGCGGCGACGGGTCCGACATCGGCGCCTTCGAGCTGCAGGCGCCGGCCCCTCCGGCCGGCGGTCCGGCCGTCGTCACCGAGCAGCCCGCCGACACCACGGCGCCGAACACCCGCATCGTCCGCGGCCCCGCCCGCCTCGGCTTCAAGCGCCTCGCCAAGTTCCGCTTCGCCTCGACCGAGGCGCAGTCGAGCTTCCAGTGCAAGCTCGACAAGAGGAAGTGGAAGGCCTGCGCGAACCCGTTCAAGCGCTCGGTGAAACCGGGCAGGCACCTGTTCAAGGTGCGGGCGATCGACCGCTTCGGCAACGTCGATCCGACCCCCGCCCGCTTCGGCTGGCGGGTGAAGCCGCTCAGCTAACGTAGGCCTCGGTGTCCACCACCGAGCGCATCCACGTCACCCGCTCCCGAGCCAAGCCGGGCGGGGCCGCCGCCGAGGCCGAGGGCACCGTCCCCTTCCGTCGCGCCCGCAAGCCGCCGTGGCTGAAGGTGCCGGCGCCAGGCGGGCCGAACTACCGGCGGCTGAAGGAGAAGATCGGCGGCGACAACCTCCACACCGTCTGCGAGGAGGCCAACTGCCCGAACGTCGGCGAGTGCTGGGAGCGCGGGACGGCGACTTTCATGATCCTCGGCGACGTCTGCACGCGGCGCTGCGGCTTCTGCAACGTGCAGACCGGCAAGCCGACCTGGAACGATCCGCTGGAGCCGCTGCGGGTGGCGAACCAGGTGAAGGCGATGGGGCTGCGCCACGCGGTCGTCACCTCGGTCGACCGCGACGACCTGCCCGACTACGGGGCGAGCGCCTTCGTCGGCGTCATCCGCTCGATCCGGATGCTGGCCCCCGACTGCAAGGTCGAGATCCTCACCCCCGACTTCCGCGGCCAGGAGATGCCGCTGGCGAAGGTCGTCCACGAGCGCCCCGACGTCTTCAACCACAACGTCGAGACGGTGCCCCGCCTCTACCCGATCGCCCGCCGCGGCTCCCAATTCCTGCGCTCGGCCCGCGTCCTGCGGATGGCGAAGGAGATGGGAGGCGACGACGTCGTCACCAAGTCCGGCCTGATGGTCGGCCTTGGCGAGTCCTTCGAGGAGATGGTCGAGACCTTCGGCCTCCTGCGCGAGCACGAAGTCCAGGTCCTCACCGTCGGCCAGTACCTGCGCCCGACCGAGAACCACCTGCCCGTCGTCCGCTACTGGCACCCCGACGAGTTCGCCGCGCTCGAGCGAGCGGCCTACGACCTCGGCTTCGAGTCCGTCGCCGCCGGCCCACTGGTGCGCTCCAGCTACCACGCGGACCAGAACCTTCCCGAGGGCAAGCGGGCGGAGAGCCTGCTGGCCTGAGGTCAGGCCCCTGCGCCGACCACCTTGGCGAAGACCTCACCGAAGTCCGGGCGGCTCGCCACCTTCGGCATTTTCCGCTTGATCACGTCTTCGTAGGCGCTGATGCAGAGCGGCTCCAGCCCCGCCACGTCGTCGGCGGCCAGCGCCGCCACCTCGGTGGTCAGGGAAGTTTCCCGGCTGGGGTAGCCGCGGCCGTCCAGCAGCCCACCCCCGCGACGGACCGCGACCAGCACCGGATGCGCTGCCGGTTTCAAGGGTGCCGCGACAATCGACCTCATCCGCTCGCGGAGCTCTCCCGCGGTTGCCGGCATCCCCTCCTCCGCGGCCTTCAGGAGAGCCGCGAGCAGCTCCTTCCTGCTTTCCGGAAGCGGAGAGAGCTGGGACTGGACGAGGTATGCGCTCAGTCGGTCGGCCAGAGCGGCGGGGTCCTCCTCCTCGCTCGCGCTCGGGCCTGCCGCAGCCGGCTCGGCGGCGGCGATCTCCTTGAACCGCCGCACCAGCCCTTTGGTGTCGCTGACGGAGAGGCCGTGCAGGCGCGGGATGTCGGCGGCGGCTTCTTCGGCCCCCTCGTCCTCGAACGACTGCACTGCGACCACCGTCCGGTCGAGCGGGATGCCGAGAAGCTGCGCCCGCTCCGCGTACTTGCCGATGTCGCGCCTGAATTCGCGGCTCTTGCACTCGATCCAGATCGGCTGGCCGCCGACGAGGAAGATGACGTCCATCTCGAAGCGGCCGCTCGGCGGGGCGGTGACGTGGATGTTCCGAGCCGATGCGACGTCGACGGTTGCCCCCTGGAAGCACTTCCTCCCCTTGACCAGGACGTAGCGCTCAAGCCACTGGCCGTTGATGAACCGCAGCAGCCGTGGATCGTGCCTCGCCTGGAACCTGAGCCTTCCGGCGCCCTCGTTGTAGTGGTAGGAGTCAAGGAGCGCCAGGTTGTTGAGCATCTGGATGAACTCGAGGGAACGCTTCTTTTGCGATGGGCTCAGTTTGTGGACGGCGAGTTTGGTGTCTTCCCGCTCGAGAATGGTCCAGCGGATGCCTCCCGCGATGCGGTGGAGGTCTGCGTAGTGGTCGCCCAGGTACTCCGCCAGCCGGTCGAAGACGCGGTCTGCCTCGGTTTCCTCCTGCACCTCTGCGGTGATCCCCCGCTCCCCGAACCAGGCCACGACCGGGTCGGCCCCGGCAGTCGAAGCCCGACTCGGAGCCGCCGGCGACCCGGTCCCGTTCTCTTCCGGAGCCGGAGGCGGGGTGGGAGCCGCTTCCTCACCCGGGCCGCTCGCGGAGGCGGCGGCGATCTGAGCTCGAAGGGTTTCGAACTCACCTTCTATTCGCGCCAACCGTTGCTCGAGGTCGGCAAAAGCAGTCTGATCCATGGGAGGGTGGCGTCTCCAGCTGGAGTTTTTTCCAGGTACGGGGCGGCGATTTCTATTGAAGTAGTGGATTTCTGTCAAGCGAGGGCATCCGCTCGAAGCCGACGCCGGAGGACCGGCAGGCTGCGCCTACAATTCCGGTAGCGGGGCCATAGCTCAGCTGGAAGAGCGCCTGCTTTGCAAGCAGGAGGTCGCCGGTTCGATCCCGGCTGGCTCCACTAACTAGTCGTCGAAGTCGAAGTCCTTCGGAGGCTTCTGCTCGAACCAGAGCTCGTCGTCCTCCGGAGCGTCCTCGAGGAACTCGGGGGTGTCCTCGAGCACGTCCTCGTGGCCGGTGTCGGGGTCGTAGTTGGCCTGCGGCTGCGGTTGCTCGTGCTCCTCGGAGGGTGCCTCGCGGCCGGCCTCGGCCGCGGGCTCGTCCTCCTCGACGAGCGGCGCCTCGAGCGCCTGGTCGAGCTCGTCGGAGAGCCGCTGCTCGCTCCAGAAGTCGTCGTCCTCTTCCTCCTCGACGTCCTCGGCGGGCGCCTCGGCGCGGGAGGCGTGGATCTCGGTGGCTGGTTCGATCGGGGCGAGCGGCGGGGCGGCGGCCTCGGCCTCGACGATCTCCTCGTCGGAGGGGCTGGGCGCCTCGACCGGGGGCGCGTCATCGGTCCCCATCTCGGCCTCGACGTCGAAGAATTCGGTCGGCTGCTCGGCGATCGCGTGGCGCTCTTCGGTCGAGTGACCCGCCTCGGCGACCGGCTCGTCGGCCTCCGGCTCGGGCGCAGCCTCGGGCTCGGCGGCCTCCGGCTCCGCGACCACCTCGTGCTCCAGCGCCGGCGGCTCCTCCTCGGCCGGGGGGGCCGCCTGCGCGGCGTCCTCGGCGGGCGCGATCGGCGCGTCGGCCGGGGGCGCCTCCTGCAGGTCGGCGATGTTGATTCGGCGGCCACCGCTCTCCTCGGCCTGCGCGGCCTCGGCCTCGGGCGTGGCCATGAACTCCGTCGGCGCCTCGGCTGCCGGATCCGGCTCCCCCGGCCGCCCGGGAGGCCCAAACGCCTCGTCCTCGAGCCGTTTGATCTCGGCATCGTCCGCGCCATGGGCGCGCTTCAGTTCCAGATGCTCTCGGATTGCGTCGTCGAGAATGCTCATGCTCGCCATCTCCGCGGAGGAGGCTGTCAAAGACTATGCGGTTATCCTGTCGCTTGCGCGGAACTGGGACCAACTTCCCACCCGCAGAGCCCGGGGCTATAGCTCAGCTGGCAGAGCGCCTGGATCGCACCCAGGAGGTCGGCGGTTCGAATCCGCCTAGCTCCATCGGAGGAAGTCCCTGCACGTCGCAAGATCGGGTTCCGGCAGTCGTTTGAACCGAGACCCAAAAGCGCCCAGCTACCCGGCAGAAACTGGCAGATGGGGCCAGATATGCGGGGAATAGCGGCGTTTGCTCTCGATCCATTTGTCTTGGTCAGAGGCTTCAAGGCCGACATCGAGATTGGTCGTGTTGCGGTACAGAGTGATATCCGCCACAATGCCCCGCCTATGTCGTGGCCTTTGTCACATGCGCAGATCGAGTTGAAGCCTTGGGGGCTGGGGAGAGACGAGCTTGACCCCGAGCGCGGGAAGGTATTCACCGACCCCATCCACGGCGACATCCTGTTGATGCCGCTTGAGGTCGCCATCATTGACTCGCCGGCCTTCCAGCGGTTACGGCGCGTGAAGCAGCTCGGCAACACCCACCTCGTCTACCCCGGGGCCACGCACAATCGATTCTCGCATGGGGTCGGAACCCTGCAGGCCGCTCAGCGGCTCCTCAACGTGTTGATCAGTCAGCGCGAAGGTATCCACAGCGGCTCCGACCTCTTCGGACAGTGGGCAGCCGACCCCGACGACAAGACCCGGCTGGACCGTGAAACCGGACGGGTGGTTGTTCTGGCGCGCCTGGGTGCCCTTCTCCACGATCTTCTCCACGTCCCGTTCGGACATTCGATCGAGGATGACCTCCAGCTCCTGGTTCGGCACGACGCGAACCTGGACCGCTTCAAGCGCCTATGGAGTCAGCTGGGTCCAGATGTCCTTGAGGCACTGCAACGCGAGGGGCTGGACACCGAAGTCGAACCGCTAATCATCAGCAAGGCAGGGCCGGAAGGCGCGGTCGGCGAGCTCCCTCCCGGCTTTGCCTATCCGTTCGTAGCCGACCTTGTCGGTAACACCATCTGCGCCGACCTCCTCGACTACCTCGACCGCGACCACCACTACACGGGGATTCCGTTCAGCCTTGGTCAGAGGTTTACCGCCAGCTTCTACGCCGTCCGGGACGACCACCCTGTCTATCCGAAAAGGATGGCGATGCGGATCGAGCGCAATGGGCACGAGCGCACGGATGTCGTAACCGAGCTCCTGAAGGCCCTCCGCTACCGCTACGAGCTCTCCGAGCGAGTCCTCGTCCACCACGCGAAGCTCGCCGCCGACGTGATGGTCGGCAAATGCTTCGAGTACCTGCTCGACGCGTTCTGGCGAGACGTGGCGCTGGCGCGAGCCGCCGAGGCCGGCCGCGAGGCAGAGATCGATCTCGGACTGGACACGCGCGCTTTGCGTCGCGAGTTTGCAGCCGTCTTCGGAGAGGAGGAGGCCGGGTCGGTGAAGGAAGCCGCGGAGATCCGACTCGACAAGCTGATGACCTCCCACGGCGACGATGGCCTTCTGGAGCAGATCCAAGCCCTAGGCGAGTCCGCCCGGGGAGAGGGAGATCGTGCCCCCCGGGTGGTCGCGGGCCGCCTCGCCGAAGGAATCCTAAATCGCCGCCTCTTCAAGATGGCAGGTCGGGTCTCCCGCTCGGGAGGACCTGCCGAGGAGCTTTTTAACCGCTATCGGGACCCTGAGTCGCGCCGCGATCTAGAGAGGCGCGCCGAAGAGTTCGCCGAGCTCGGCCCAGCTCCGCGGATTGCGATTTGGCTGCCTGACCCCAAGATGAAGCTGAAGCATGCTGGTGTTCTTGTCGACTACAACGGCACGATCAACAGCTTCGTAAGCTACGAGAGCCACAGTGGAAGACGCGGCTCAGAAATATACGAGGCCCACGCGCGTCTCTGGGGACTGAGCGTCTTCGTCGACCCTGATGTCAGTGAGGAGGACAGGCGGATCGTTCTCGCCTTTCTAGCCCGCGAGCTCGGAGTCCGTTGGGAGGGCGAGCATCCACTCCTCGGCGAGGATCCGAACATGGCCCCCGATTACCTAGCGGCGGCGCTCACCTGCGAAACCGAGGCCACGACGATGGATGTGGCGAAGCTGATGGAGACGGCGGGCTCCGGGCGGGCCCGTGGCGAGAACAAAACCTTTAAGGAGTTGCGCACCCGCTACCGGATCGCCAACGAGCAGGGCCAGTCGAGCACCTAAGTGGCGGCGACGAGCACCGTCTGCTGTCGATGCTCGAGATAGGCGAGGGAATGTGGCGCGGTGTGCAATGTGCAGGGCTGTTCGGGGCGGTTACTCCACTGCAACCGGCCGGCCTCAGGATCACCAAGGAAAAGTGACACGGCGAGGTTGCCGTGGGCGTCGGCGAAAGCCCGCGCGGCTGCCTCCAGGCTGACGCAGAAGCGAGCATGGAGCTCGACGATCGAAAGTGCCGTGGGCTCGAGCGCCCGCGACACTTTCCTCGGAACCAGAAGCTCACTCGCGAAGCGGTCGCAGATCTCCTCCTGTGCGTCGCTGGTACCAACGATTGCAGTCGGGAGTTCGCCTCCGCGATCAAAGAAGAATGAATGCGCCACCTCATGGCAAATGCGAAACCGCATCCGATGCTCGCGGAGTTCCGCTTGGACTTCCGGCTCGACCGCCGTCCAGCCGCCCGGCGGTTCGGGATCGACATACACAGAGAAGCGATTTTCGGCTTTAGGAAACAGGAGTGCCTGCAGTCGGCCCTCGCCACCATGGAGAAGCGCTTCCTCGACGTCAAAGCCGCCGATCTCGCAAAGCCGCTGAACGTCCAGAGCTTCGCCTTCGCGATCACCCATCACCGCCGCGCGCACTCTCTCCACCAGGGCTCTAAGGGCGTCGCGGTCGGGAAGCTGGCCGAACCCCAGGTGCGGCCACGCTGATCCGGCCGTGCTCACACCGCCCCCAACGAAGGCCAGAAGTGGAGAGTGCTCTCGCCAAGCCATAGGGCCAATTGATAGTCGCCGCCTGCGTCGGAACGCCGTCGGCGGATTTGCCGAGAGTGCGGGATCCGAGGGTCCGCGTCAAGGTGGGCGAGCCCCGCCTCGGCTTTGACATTACCCAGATTCATTGAAATATCTGATAAACAAATCTACCGGGCGTTGCGGCGGCTATCCCAAATCTGTGAGGTACTCGGCTCGGAGGCGGCGCTTGCTGTCGTCGGACACCTGCTCAACGCACCAGCAACTCAGAAATCCCTCCTCGGGAAACTCAGGGCCGAAGGGATCGACTGGAAGCAGCCTCGTTTCTCGACCCTCATGACCCGGCTCGGAGACCTTGGTCTTGTGACCCAGCAATCCCAGAAGGCGCCGTATGCGCTGGTGCACTCAGAAGCGACGGCTGGGCTTCTCCACCATCTGGCTGGACTGGGACTCGCGATCGCCGGCCCGGATAAAACGGCCGCCGAAGAGCTCGAGCGTCTCGCTCGTCGTGCCCGAGTCCGGCCTGCCGACCCAGAAACTGGAAGCGAAGACGCTGGCTAACGCACCCGCTTTAGCGCCGGGTGAGATCCCTCCAAAAGTGAGGCCTCGAATCTGTCGAGCTCCGACGCTTGTTGCTTTCGGTCAGGCAACGCCGACGCAGGACTTCACGTCCTGCACGTCGGAGCGTCGACCTCGGGGAAACCCCAGCTAAGGGTCAGCGCTCGCCTCGGGGTGCAGAAGATCGTCCAACGTCAGAAGGTCTATAGGCCACTCGGCTGCGGCCGCCGCGGCTGACTTCGTGAATCCGGACGAAGAAATAAGGATCGCTCGCCCGGCTCCGGCGCCGACCATGGCACCGAGTAGCTGACGCACTACCCCGACCGGCACCAGCCTCCCTTTGCTGTAGCGCTTCACCTCCACAACGGTCGGCGGATCACCGTCAATGAGAATGTCGAATCCACGATCACCTTGGGGTGGCTGAGGGTGAGCCGGGAGTCCCCGATCCTGGAGCAGCTCCGCAACTAAGCGCTCGAACTCCTGAGGAGTAAGCCGTTCGAGCGCCTCTACATCAGCGGCCGCATCAGCAAGAGTGAGTTCCGTCGATTGAAGCCCGGCTGCGTCAGCCGCCCCGTGCTCTGGCCAGATGTCCGCGAATCGACGAAGAATCTCCTCGGTATCCGCATCGGTGTTGCCGGTCAACTGAACATAGGGCGCCGATGAGAGAGCGAAGGCGATGTGGTCAGGACTGTCAGCCGCAACCAAGATCGGAACGTGAGCACCGGTAGCTAGACCAGCCTCGTAGTAGACGTTTGGATTCGCCTTCGTCATGAGTGCGATCACGGCGTCCGAATTTCGAAGGGCGGTCGTTATCCCAGTGATGATGGGGCCTGATTGCATTGAAGAGGCGGGGTCGAAAACTTCGTGCCCTTCCTTTACCAGGGCCTCCACAAGTCGATCTGCGAGCTCCCGGGTTTCGGCATAGCTATAGGAGATAAATATCTTCATTTGCTTGCCTCCAGCGCTCGGGTGATCGCCCAAAACTCATGGAGGAGATGTTCCCGGTCCTCCTCCTCCTCAGCGGTCTCAGTTCCGTACATCGTCAACGCCTCCAGCGTCTCACGGCATTCATCCAATCGCCGTCGCAGTACGGCGAGGATTGCCTCACGAGTCCTTTCGACCGCTTCGCCTTTCCTCTCCTCGAGCTCCTCTGTCGTAGCTGAGATGTACTCGCGTTGGAGTTGAACGTTCCAACCCCTCACGGTCGAATGCTCCCACTGACTCACCTCTGGCTGATAGTCCTGGCTGCTCAATGCCTGCACGAGAGCGATCACAACGCTCTTAAAGTCGCCTGCACTGAACGGCAGCGCGCCAAGCTCTGGTGGCTTGATGCGCTCCATGTCATAGATAAAGACGGTTCCGTGGTCATTGAGGCGTGAAACAGCATCGACAAGGATGTCTGCGAGCTGCGCGGCGGCAACCTCGTGGACCGTATTAGTCAGCGTAATGAAGTCGAACTTTTGCTCTGGTGGCAACACAAGATTGAAATTGGAGAGATCTCCGACTTCACTGTCTACACCGGCCAACCCCTGCCCGGCGGCAAGTTTGGTCGTCTCCAGCAGGTAGTCCTGCTTGACGTCGTACGCGAAGAACTCGATTTTGGCGCGGGCATCATCGGAAAGATTGCTGCTCAACCCGTTCACAATCTGTCCGCGACCGCACGCAAGATCCAGCCACGCCAAGTGAGTCCTATCTGGAGCAGCGAGAAGTCGCTGCAGCACCGTGAGAGCCGCCTGATGTTGGGCGAGCTGTCGCCCATCGATTCGGACCGCGCTGGAGTCACCGATAGTCGGCACGAGGTAACCCTAGAGCTCGACCAGCTTGTTGGGCAAGCCGTCAGACCTTGGTCAGGCAGTTCGGGGCCGAGACTCGTTCACTTACTCCCCCTACGGATACAGGTTGCAACCCGGCAAAAAGTCCCTATATATGCAAGTTGTTAGGGCTGTGCTCAAGTCGTCGCAGCGCTCGTAGCCGACGCGGAAGCGTTGCTCGCGCCAGCGACCCCTCGAAAGAGTCAAGCTGGTCGCGGAAATCTGCCAAGCGATCGAACAGATCCCCCATGTTCATCTCTGCGTCGGTTTGAATTGGATCCTGGGCCCACGCGTCATGTGCCTCCCTGCCGACCACGCCACGGGCCGTGGCGACCAACTTGTTGTAGGCCCGGGAAACCCGCTGATGGCCGTCTGCGGCGAGCAGCACCTGACAGGTTGAAATCTCCGCTTTGACCTTCGAGAAATGATCGGAGATACGAATACGCTCGGCGCCTCGCTGCTCGGGCTCGTATCGCCTGCGGCGGATCATGAATGGCATCTCTCCGTAGTCGATGACGGCGGCTAGAGCACGAGCGTGGAGATCCCGACGCCTTTGGCGCTCGACGCGGTCGCCGTTCACCCAAAGTCCGACGAGAACACCAATTAACCCGACAATGGCACCAATTCCCGCGCCAGCGACGGGAGCGCTGATTGCTGCGATCACCGCCCGCGTCCACGACAGGTCGGACAGTTCCGTTTTCGAGGATGCTCGCCGGCCATCTCCTCCTTCGGCCACGGACTACCGGCCCGGCACTGGGCCTCGCAATGCATGTGGATTCGGATGTGCTCCACGAGTTCAGGCAGTCCATCGCCGATCAACCATCGCTCAGAGGCGGGGCCGTTCGGGTCCCACATACAAAGAGAGTCGTCTTCCCAACGGTGGCGCAGACAGGGCGGCCCGTCGACATGGACCGCGGGGTGGCTGCGCGCCGACGCGAAGTCGACGCGTACTTCGCGCTCCTCGTTACGACCGGCCATACCAACACGAAACCGATAGCGCAGAACCCCCGCATCAAATTCGCGCTTGAGTTTCATCCCCTGTCTCCTGGCATCGGCTTCGAGCAGGATCTGACCGGCAACATCGTCGATCAACCGACCGGCGTCCTCGTAAGCAGGCAGGCAGATCATCTTCAGGCTCCGCCGGATCGAGTCCGCTTCGGTGCGTGGGCGACGCCAAGGGCAGATGCCACCGCCCCGGCGTCCCGACCACGTAGGCCACGGTTCATTTGCCTTTCCTCGCGGGCAAGGATCGCCTTGATCTCCTCGCCGAAGAGGGCGGCCAGGTGAGCCCGGGCGCCAGCAGGCGTGTAGGCACCGAGCGCCTGCTCGACCACGGACGCCATCTCCTCTAGCCGGGTGGCGGCCATCTCCCGGGTCACACCTCTCGGCAGCTTGATCGGCTCAAGAACAGCAGGGGCCGGATCCTCAGTCAAGCCAGCAGCGATGCTGTGCGCGGCACCGCGAAGGAAGTCGCGCAACGAGACGCCTATCGGTTCGGTCTCGGTGACTAGCTCGAGCGCTAAGGCGCTGAGGTTCCACGAGCACATCACGGCAACGCCGCCGTTGGCCGCATCGCGCTTGACTGCCCGCTTGACCAGGCGCAGTACATGGGCCCGCAAGACGCGCAGTGCTTCTGGATGGCGCATAACCATCAGCTCGGTGTGGAGCTCTGGGTCAGCCGGATCCCAACTGCGCTCGCGACGGTTGGGGATCCAAATTCCGGGACCGTCAGCGCGATCGAGGCCGACGATCAGCTCGACGTAGGGGTCAACCGGCCCCCAATCGTCAATCTGGACGGTTTCATGGCAAATGAATTTGATCGCTCGGTTCCCGCCGAGATCGACCTCGGCGCGGGGGTACCGACGACGGAAGCGAGGTAGGACAAACTCCGAGAACAGCTTGATGAACGCCTCGGGGCCACGGTCCTCAGCGGCGTCGGGACCGAACACCCGGAAAGCCTCAAAGCGACGGTCGACCTTGATTCCACAGTCGGCATCCTCAAGCGGTTGATTAGTCGTCCCGTGGGCGACGCTCCCCGACGCGAAGCCGGCACCGTCCCGCGCCGCGTCATGTTCCTCAGCGATCGCCAGGACTCGATCACGGCGCCTTCGCGCCTCTTCGAGGACAGGCATCGGCACCGAGATCTCCTTGAGAATTTCGGCGAGGGCGCTGTCGGCGGCCGTCGTCTGCACTTCAGAACCAGTTGGCATATATGCCTTTCCACAGCATGTAGATCTTCATAAGCCGAACTGGGCACCACACCCAGATTCACCTTGATGAAAGCCTCCAGGTCGGATAGAAAGACGGCCCGCCACCCGATTGGTTAGGTCGGGTACAGGCGGGCCGCCGGGGGGCTCATGAAGTTGCTGCGGCCGGATTTCTATCCGATCGAGGCGACGGAGATTCGGGTCGGATCTATCCGCCTGATGATTTGAACTGGCGGTCGCCCGATCTGGCAGAAATCTGCATTTCTGCCAGAACACCCCGATAATCGCCGCATATCCGCGCATATCGGGCTCGGTTGGCGGCAAATCGCGGGCCGCGCAAAGCCGCTTGTCATGCGGGATGCGGGCGAACTGCGAGTAACCAGAGCCCTAGATCGCACCCAGGAGGTCGGTGGTTCGAATCCGCCAGTTCTATCGTCCGAGCGCCCTGCACCTCGGAAACCGCCTTGTTGCAGGGGAAATCAATTCCGAGCAGTCATCGCTTCCCCCTGAGGAGGGCTGGTACGTCAAGTGGGTGCGCCTGGGTCACATCCTTCGCACCCGAACCTCTCCACGCAACCCGGCGGTACCTGTTCACGGAAGCAACACGATCGCAGTAGACCGCTGACTGTCGCGAGGATCTAGTCCTAAGATCTTCTGATGAGCGCGAACTTTGGTGGTGCAGGGGGCACTGAGGACGAGCTTCCAGGCTGGAGGGAGTGGCTTGGGGGTCTGAGTGCTGCGCTCAGGAACGCGGGTGAACGTGTTTCGGAGTGGGTCGCCGATCACAGCGAGGAGATCGAAGCGGTGCTCGGCGGGATCGCGGTGATGGTGACCGTGCAGCCGAGGCTGCAGCAGATGTGGGAGCGCTGGAGCAGGGACCCGGAGTGGGCCTTCTTGGTGTCGAGGCTGGATTTCGTGAACGGCTTGGCGCTGATGGTCCTGCTGGACGAAGGGGCGGAGGACGAAGTGATCGCGTTTCTCGAGGGAGCCTTGGCGGATCCAGCGTTCATCGAGAAGCTCGAGGCCGAGATGGAGGAGGCCCCGCTGGCCGCCCCTCATCGCAAGCAGCTGAGGGTCGGCCTTGAGTACGTCGCCCACCGGGAGTATGAAATCGCGGTTCCGCTGCTGATCGTCGCCCTGGAGGGGGCCTTCATGGAGGAGGCCGAGCGGAGGGATCTGGTCGAGCGGGCAAAGACAAAGATCCGCTTCACCGAGGCAAGTGGGAGGAGCGGCAACGTCGGGAGCATCGAGGCGATCTTCGAGCTGCTGGGACTCGACGACGCACTTGACAGCTTCTTGCGCCGGCAGGTGTACGGCGGTCGGGGCAACGGGTTCCGGCACGGCACCGCGAGGGAGGGCTGGCGGGAGAAAGCCCTTTCGCTCACGGTCGCTCTCTGCGCCTACCTGGACCTGATCTCCGAGAGCGACGAGACGCTGCTGGTCGAGGCTTTCTCAGCACAGGAGCAGAGCCTGGAGATCGCGCAGCGCCCAGTGATCGCAGCGCTGCCGAACCTCGGACCGGAAGCGCAGGCCGGTGCCGCTCGCGTCCTCGGCATGAGCCCGATGAGGCTGGGTAAAGACGCGCCGGGGCTGTCGCAAGAATAGGAGCCATGGCGCAGTTCACTCTGACTGCCGTCTACGAGACTCCGCTCCCGGACGAAGTAGACGCCGCCGTGGTCACGAGAGCCTTCCGGCTCCTCAACGAGGGGACGGAAGTGATGTCGCGCCAAACCACGAGGGAGGTGAGGATCGACCTCCAGATGCAGCAAGTGACGAAGGAGGGTCGCCTTCGATGGGAGGTTGCCGAGGAGCTCGACGTGGAGATCCTCGAGCCCTGGGACGCGGAACATGCCAGCCGCGCCATCGCGTTGGCGGCCGAGCGATTCGATGACGTGGCCGAGAGAACCGTTGCCTTCCGTCACGAAATGGACGTCTTGATGCACAGCCTGGTGATGGCGATGCGAGATTCACTTGAAGTCGGCGAACCACTGGAAACGACGGCTGAGGTTCCTCTCCGGAACGACGACTGGGAGCTCATCGTCGCCGATCCGATGGCTTTCGTGGAGAGCGCGCTGGAGCGCCCCTTCCCCTTCGCCGCCGATCTGCGCCGTCAGACGACCGGGATGACGGCGAAGGTCGAGGGCTCTTACCTCGTAATCGCGGGCGCCTCGCCGGGTGCGGTGGGGCTGGCCGCCGCCGCCTTCGTGCGAGCGCCGCGACCGATCATCCAGGCGATCCCGGCACGCCCCATCTGGGCCTACGGGACGCTCGCGATCCTCGCCATCAGCTTTGCGCTCTCCTGGTTCCCGTTGAGCGCCGGCAGCACCATTGCGCTCGGCGCCTCCGCTCTGGCGACGACGGCGATAGCGCTGTTCATCGGGCACCGGTACGGCCTGGCCAGGCGTACCGCTGCCGGCCTGGTCCCCGTCCTGATCGTCGTCGCCTTCGCACTTGTCTACTCCGTGGCGGGGTTGACCGGCGAAGCGCTCGGGCTTCAGGGCGAGGCGCTGTACCTGCGCGATGCCCTCCTCCTATCGCTGAGCCTCGCCTCCACCGTCGGCGTTCTCGATCTAACGGTCAGCGGCTGGCTGCGATCGATCGCCTACCTGGAGATGCTGCTCGTCGCCGGCTACCTGGGTGCCGCGGCACTGGTGATCGTGAGGTCGCTGTCGGTGCGCCTCGACCAGACGATCAGCGGGTTGCGCTTGGAGCGGGAGAGAGGCTGAGAACCAGCGCCTCCTCCGCCGGCAAGAGGCGTTAGGTCCGGGCAATCCGGGGGCATCGCAGTCTGTGTCTAACCTTCAACGATGGCCATCAGCGCCCGCCCGCTCCCCGAATCATTCGATCCAAGCGCATTTGAAGAGTTCCGCTTTCTGAGCAGGGAGATCGACGCTCGCGGCAGAGTCTCGCTGCGGTATGCCCTCGATGACGAGCTTGAGTTCGTTGAGGAATTCGAGCTTCCGCAAGGAACGCGAGTCGAGGAGGAGGACAGAGAACGAGTCGGGGAGATCCTTGCCCTTCTGCACCTGATTGCCGGGGTCAGCTACTACAAGGCCGCAGTGCCGTCCTCCGTCGATTGCGAGCCGGTCCCACCTGGAGTCGCAAAGATGCTCGAGGCGATCTATTCCGAGGGCCTCGGCGAGTTCGCCTTCACGAACGGTTTGAAGACGCTGCCTCGGCCGGTATTTCCGACCCGCGAGAATGCGGTCCCCGACCCACCGCCAAGGAAGAGCAAGCGGGTTCTGGTTCCGATCGGAGGGGGCAAGGACTCGGCGGTCGCCCTCGAGATCATCCGCAGGTCGGGCCATGAGCTGGCGCTCTTCTCGGTTGGCGACGCTGGACCGATCTCCCGCACCGCAGCCGTCGCCGGGCTCCCGCATCTGATCGTGCGCCGGAAACTCGACCCGTTGCTCGGAGAGCTGAACCGCGCCGGCGCTCTCAACGGTCACGTGCCGATTACCGCGATCGTCTCCTGCGTGGCAATCCTCACCGCCTCCCTGCGTGGCTTCGATGCGGTGGCGATGGCGAACGAGCGCTCAGCGTCGCGGGGGAACGTCACCTGGGGCGGGATCGACGTGAACCACCAGTTCAGCAAGAGCATCCGCGCCGAACGGCTGCTGCGCCAAGCGCTGACGGAGATGGGCGTCGGGGTCGACTACTTCTCTGTCCTGCGGCCGGCTTCGGAGCTGGCGATCGCGAAGGCGTTCACCAAGCTGACTCCCTACCACGCGGCATTCTCCAGCTGCAACACCAACTTCCGGCTTGACGGTTTCGTGCCCTCCCAGCACTGGTGCTGCGACTGTCCCAAGTGCCGCTTCGTCTTCCTTGTCATGGCCCCCTTCTCCGAGCCGGCACAGATGCGTGAGATCTTCGGCCGCGACATGCTCGAAGACGAATCGCAGTTCGAAGGCTTCGCGTTGCTGACCGCGACGGGAGGCCTCAAGCCATTCGAGTGTGTCGGCGAGGAGGAGGAGAGCAGGGCCGCGATGAGGATGCTGGCCGCGGACCCGCGCTGGCGCGATCACCGGGTGGTGCGGCGATTCGCCGCGGAGGTTCTGCCCCGGGTCCCGGCAGGCGATGAAGCCACTCGGGAAGTGCTGGAGCTCTCCGAGGAACACTCCGTCCCGGCAGGGCTGATGCCCTCGGTTCGTGCGCTTCTCGGACCTTGAGGGCGGCTCGATCGGCGTTTGGGGAGCCGGTCGGGAGATTCGCTCCTTTGCCTCGCAGCTGCGGCGGCACCTGCCCGCGGCGCGAATCGCGGTGGTCGCCTTCGACGCGCCCCCCGCCGACGGCGAGATGGAGGCGATCGCCGCTGACGCGCGCGTCGTCGTCGGCGCGGAGACCGTCGGCGCGCTGGCCGGGTGCGACGCGGTCGTCCGCTCCCCCGGGGTCTCGATCCACCGGCCGGAGCTGACCGAGCTGCGCGAGCGGGGCATCCCGATCGCGACCGCCACCGGGCTCTGGCTGGCGGAGCAGGGCGGGCAGGGAGTCGTCGGCATCACGGGAACGAAGGGGAAGAGCACGACCGCTGCCCTCGCCCAGCACCTCGCCCTGGCGGCCGGCCACGACACCGCCCTCGGCGGAAACATCGGCATCCCCGCCCTCGATCTGCTCGACCGCGAGCCACCGGAGCTGACCTTCCTCGAGCTTTCCAGCTACCAGATCGCCGACCTCACCCGCGGGCCGGAGGTGGCGGTGATCACCAACCTCTTCCGTGAGCACCTCGACTGGCATGGCAGCGAGGAGGCCTACCGCGAAGAGAAGCTGCGGATCTTCCGCCTGCCGGGCGTCCGCACCGCGGTTGTCAACGCCCGCGAGCCAGAGCTGGTGGAGGCCGCGGCCGGCGTCCCGAATGTCGTCCTCTTCGGCGAGCCGTCCCGCTGGGACTGCGACGAGGCAGGCGTGCGGCGCGGAGGGGACCTGGTGATCCCGGCTGCCGAGCTGCCACTGCCTGGCCCCCACAACGCCCTCAACCTCTGCGCCGCCCTCACCGCGCTCGAAGTCGCCGGCATCGATCCACCCCTCCCGGCGGCGCTGGCGGGATTCTCTTCCCTGCCCCACCGGCTGCAGCCCTGTGGCGAGCGCGACGAGGTCGCCTGGGTCGACGACAGCATCTCGACCACGCCCGAGTCGACGCTGGCAGCGATGGCGGCGTTCGCGGACCGCGACGTGGTCCTGCTCGCCGGCGGCCAGGACCGGGGCCAGGACTACACCGAGCTGGGCGCGGCGCTGGCGCGGCGCGGCGCGGCCGTCGTCGGCATGCCGACCACCGGCGAGCGCGCGGTCGCCGCCGCCCGAGAGGCCGGCGTCCCGCCCGAGCGCGCGGTCGCCGCCGCCGACCTCGCCGAGGCCGTCGAGCTGGCCCGCCGGCTCGCCCCCCCGGGCGGCGTCATCCTCCTCTCCCCCGCCGCCCCCAGCTATGACCGCTTTCGCAACTTCGAAGAGCGGGGCGACCGCTTCCGGGAGCTGCTCGCCGCGCCCTGAGCTCTAAGCCCTTTCCGAGAGCGCCGTGTGCAGCCTGCGCAGGGAGAGGATCGCCGAGCGGATCTCCTGCAGGTAGTTGTGGGCTTCGAAGCTGTGGGCGAGGCGACGGTCGACCTCCCCCGGGACGACCCCGACCGTGTCGACTTCGACCCCGTAGGGAAGAGCGAGCAGCCGCAGCGCGTCGGCGTGCTGGTAGGGGACGTAGATATCGGTCGTCACCACCAGCACCCTCTGGCCCGGCTCCAGCTTCGCCACCTCGGTCGCAAACCAGGCGAAGGTGTCGGGAGTGTTGGCGCGGCGCTCCTCGGGTTCGCTCGACGGCGCTGCGATGACGCTGACCGGCAGCCCGGTGGGGGTGTCGTAAGTGTGGATCCGCCAGGCGCCGCCGATCAGATCCGAGGCGATGCCGTTTTTGGAGCGCGGCGAACCGAGCTCGAACGCCCGCCTGACCCCGGTCTCCATCGCCTCGAACTCGTTGGTCAGGGCCCCGCCGCCGACCTTCTCGACCAAGGTCTTCTCTTGATCGTCGAGGACGCGGAAACCACCGAGGGCGACGACCGAGCCGGCTTCGATTTTCCCTCCCCCGATCAAGCCCGCCGCCAGCGACGGGCGTGAGAGGCATCCCCTCGCTTTGCCGCCGAGGATCAGGACCTGGTCGTAGCGGCCCTCGGGCTTCGAGCCTCCCTTGATCAGCCCGAGCGCTTTCGCGGACGCTTTGACCACCTTTTCGGTCAGCAGCGACAGCTGCGGCCGGTCGACGTCGTTGCGCTCGCCCTTCGCCCGGCGGAAGTTCCAGCGCGAGGAGAACTCCTCCTGCCAGGCCAGCAACTCGCCGAGATCGCCCTCGGGCGGCTCTCCGTCCCACTCCTCGATCAACACCCGCAGCGCCCGCGACCGCGCCCAGGCCCCGATTGCCCCCTCCAGGTCGGCGTCGCTCGAGGGCAAGGGGACCTGCGCCAGCGCCCGCCCGGCGTTCGTCAGCTCCCGCTTGGCCTGGTTCAGGAGACCTTCGGTGTCCCGCAGGGCACCCACCGGCGAAGCGTTCCGCGCCAGCGCGATCTTGGCCAGCAGGGCGGCGCTCTTCGGCGCCTCCTCGACGTCGATCGAGCCGTCGATGATCTCGCGTTCGTGAAGAGCCTGGGTGGCGTGCTTGGTGGCGTCGCGCAGCCACTGCGACTGGCGCTGGCGCGAGGCAGGCAACAGCATCGCGCGGTAGTAGCCAACGAGAGCGAGGCCGTTCTCGCAGGCGGCGATGTGAGGGTGGTTCATGCGACCGTAGAAAAGCCGCCGCGCGTCTCCTACCTGTTCGTAGATCTCATGCGCTTCGTCGAGATATTCCTCGGCCCGGTCGCGCTCCTGCTGGGCGAGGGGGATCTTGATTCCGGCGAGGTTGAACTTGCTGCGCTGCTTCTCGGGCTCGCCGATTTCATCCGATTCCTGCCGCTGATCGTTGGCCTCTTCCAGTACGTCGAGGGCTTCGTGCAGCAGCTCCGACTTGCTCTTCCCTGGCACGGGCAGGTTCGCCAGCGCCTTCATAAGCAACCCTTGCATCGCGTAGCAGCGGGCGGCGGCGGCCGGCGTCGCGCTCGCCTCGTTCAGCAGCAAGGAGTGGGCTCGCTGCGCCCACTCGATCGCGTCTTCCAGCATCACCCGCTCGTCGGTGTGGTGCTGGTTGACCGTCCGCGCCCGGCCCTGCAGGCAGTCGGCAAGACGGCGCGCATCGCCTTTGACGTGCCGTTCGGCGCGGGCGTAGGTTTTGCCGGAGAGGCGAGTACTGCCGTGCAGCTCGAGCAGCTCGGCGGCATTCTGCAAGACGACGCCGAACTCGAAGTCGGGCTCCTCCATGCCGGCGTCGAGAGCGGCCAGGCGGCGGTCGAGCCTGGCGATCGTCTCCGGATCTCCTTTCTGGTCGAGAGCGACGCGGGCTGCCTCGTCGCGCATCGCCGCCAGGGAGATCTCGTCGCACAGCTCCGGTCGCCGGTTCTCCAGATCGCGCCGGATCGCCTCACCGAAGAGGCGGTGCATGCGGACCTCACCGGCGTTGCGGTCCCGCACCAGCAGGCCGGCCTCGACCAGGCGGTCGAGCGCCTGCCCGGCTCCCGGGACGAGCCGCTCCAGGACCTCGACCGGCTGTCCGTTGGCGGGAAGATAGGCGGCGAAGGAGGCGGTCCTCGAAGCCGTGTCGCCGAGCTCGCCTTCTTCCCGCAGCAGGGACCAGAACGCATCGGGGCCGCGCAGCTCGGCCCGAAGCCCGGAACCCGGGGTGGGGACCGACTCCCCGTCCCAGCGCGAGTGCTCGGCGAGCCGTTCGAATGCCTCCAGCAGCAGCGGCCTGCCTTCGATCAAATCGGCGATCTCTCCCTGGCCGAACCTGCCGAGGTCGCCGACCCCCACTTCCTTCAGCGGATGCGCGGTGAAGCCGGGTGCTTCGGCCCACTGTGGGTTGGTCGTCGTCACCAACAGCATCTGGCCGGGCTTGGGATCCGGCAGCAGGTCCCGCAGGGTGCCGGGATCGCCGTTGGCGTTGTCGAGCACGACCAGCCAAGGCAGGTTCGTTTCCCGCAGGTGCGCCTTGGCCGTTTCCCACATCGTTTTTCGTTCGCTGGCGTCGTCGAGCGATTCGAGGCCGGAGCGAGACCTCTCGGCGAACATCGCCTCGGCCAAGCTGTTGCAGAGCGCTTTGCGGTCGGAGGCATCGAGGAACCAGGCGGCCCCGTCCCTGGCGTTTTCGGCGAGGTGGCGAGCGATCGTGCTCTTTCCCCGCCCGCTCTCGCCGATCAGCACGTGCATCCCGTCTTCGTCGCGCAGTTCGGCGAGCACCTCGGCGTGGGTGGCGAATTCGCGGAACTCGCCGCCGCTCGGGATTCGCTGGCGGATGCTGGGCCGGAAGGAGACCGGGTGGGGACGCTCGGCGTAGCGGTCTTTCGTCTGCAGGTGCGGAACGTCGACCAGCCAGACCTTCTCCTCGCCGTGCTCCTCGCTCGAATTGCTTAGCCAGGGGCGGCCCGTGGTGGCCTCGGAGAAATCGAAGCCTTCCGTGGTGGCGCCGACCACGTCGACCGCGACGACGCGGGATTCGGCGATCGCGGCTTCCAGGGCGGCTCCGGTGCCGGCCAGCACGCCGGGATCGGAAGCGCTCCCTCTATCCGAAGCCGAGTCGAAGCCGGCCAGCTCGTAGAGCGCGTCCCGCGCGCCCTCCAAGTGCAGCCGCTCGGGAGTCAGCACGACGAAGGCGTGGTCCTCGGTCACCGCAAGCAGGACGCCGGTCCGCGCCGCCATGCAGAGCCCGGCATAGGCAAGCGAGATGTCCAGGCAGTTGCCGAGCCTCTCGGCGAAGAGCCACCATGGGTGACGGATCTGCTGCACCCCTTCCTCCGAGGCCCAAGGGTCTTCTTCGTAGCGGATCTCCCGTGCCGCCAGTTGCCGGTAGAGACGCTCGGCCCTGAGCAGGTCCAGCTCCGCCTCGGACCGCGCAGCCTCCTCCTCGGTGAGCGGAACCCGGAAGTCGAAGTCGAGGGTGATCGCCTCCGGCGTCACGTAGCGCGCCAGCTCGGCGTAACCCGAATCGAACCGCCAGACGGGCCAGAGGGATACCGGCGGCGAACTGGCCTGCTCGGCCGAATCGACCAACACCTAGCTCTGCGACTTTCCGGGACGGCCGCCGTCTCCCTCTTCCAGGCCGGTTTCGGGTTCCTGCTGGAAAACCTCGCGGGGCTCATGCTTGATCGGCCTCTTGCGAATCGCCCGCCGCTTCGGGGTCCCTTTCGAGTCCGGTCTCTTGCCAGGTTTCTTCTCGCTCATGCCGCCCCCTTTGCGATTACGTTCCTGGCCGACCCGCCGCCTTCGCTGCCGACGAGGTCGTAGTAGCTGGTGACCGTCCACCCCATCTCGCGGCCCTTCCGGTTCACGTTCTTGAGGTAGACGTAGACGAAGACGACTTCCAGGTCCGCGGAGAGGACGAAGTCGTTTCCGAACTCGTCGTTCTCACCAGGCTCTATCTCCGGCTCCGTCGGCAGCGGGCACTCCGGGCCCCAGCGGCAGATGTGCTGGTCCTCCGGGCGGGTTCGCCAGCGGGCCTTGCCCCTGTCGGCGTCGATCAGGGAGTCTTCCTGCAGCTCCTGAGCGGTTTCGGCGATGAGCGGAAGTACCTGACGGACCTGAACGTGGAGTTCGTCCAGCTTCATCAACCCGCGGCCGGCGTTGTGGACCTTGACCTTGACGTGGAAGAGGGTTTTGTCGTCGGTCAGCACACGGTGGGACATCTCCAGTTCGAGGTTCGCCTTCGGCCACCGGGTCCTCTCCCTGACGAAGGCCCAGTAGGCCCACCCGGCACCGATCAGCACACCCGCGATCGTGACGACGTTCGAAGCCACATCGCTGATCGTCTTCATCGTCTCGAGCGAGCTCGCCACCATCGTGGCGGGCAGCCTATTGAAACCCCGAGTGTTCGGGCCCTATAGAGCGGTTCCTGTCAGCGCAGCGTCGCCACGGCGATGAAGCGGCCGGTTCGCCCACCCTCATGCCGGTGGGAGTAGAAATCGTCCAGGTGTTCGTCGCTGGCGATGCCGCTTACCTCGATCCGCTCGCCGCTGACGCCGGCGGCTTCGAGATCGATCCGGTTGGCGGCCCAGAGGTTGAAGAACGCCTTGCCGCCGGGAGCCGACTCGAGGATCTCGGAGGCCCGCTCCCCATAGCCGGCGCGGGCACGCTCGATCACATCGTTCCCAACCTCATATCCAGCCGGCCCGATCGAGGGGCCGATCGCGGCGACGATCGTGGCCGGGTCGCAGTCAAAGCGCTCGCGCATGACTTCGACCGTCCGCGAAGAGATCCGGGAGACGGTGCCGGCCCAGCCGGCGTGAGCCAGCCCGACGACCCGCCGCGCGGGGTCGAAGATCACCACCGGGACGCAATCCGCGACGGTCACGCAAAGCGAGAGGCCGGGAGTGTCGGTGACGAGGGCGTCGGCGTCCTCGACGATCGAGTCCTCCTCGGTGGAGCCGCGGCCAGCGTCCTCGGCGCCGACCACGACCACGCCGTCCGCATGGATCTGCTTGCACCAGACCGACTGCTCGAGGCTGATCCCGAACGTTTGAAAGAAAAGCCGGCGGTTGTCGACCACCTTCTCCGGGTCGTCGCCGACCCGTAAGCCGAGGTTGAGTGACTCATACGGCGGTGAGCTGGCGCCCCCCCGCCGGGTCGAGACCAGTGCCTCAACGCCCTCGGGAAGGGATTGGAATCGGTAGGCGAGAAGGCCGTGGCGCTGATCGGGACGCATCCTCGAAATCTACGGGCCGAGAGCCGACTTCGCCGATCGCTTAGCTCCATGTATCTGCGCGACAGCCACCTGGCTGAGTGAATTTAGCCGCCGACCAGCTTCCTCCTCTAGCGTCTCGTCTCGATGGCACTGCTGGTTCTCTTCGGCTTCCTCGCCGGTGCGGCGACGGCGCTTTCGCCCTGCGTGCTGCCGGTGCTGCCGGTGGCGCTCTCGGCCGGGGCGACCGGCGGGCGGGGGCGGCCGCTCGGGATCGTGGTCGGGCTCGCGGTCTCCTTCACCTTCGCCACCGTCGTCCTCGTCTACGTGATCTCCGCCCTGGGGCTGCCGGACGACCTGCTGCGAAAGCTGGCGATCGCGGTCCTGATCGGCTTCGGCCTGACCCTGATGGCACCGCCGCTGGCGGCCCGGCTCGAGGGCTGGATCAGCGGCATCGTCAGCCGCGGCGGCGGCCCGCGGACCGGCGCCGAGGGCTTCTGGTCGGGGATCCTCGTCGGCCTCAGCCTCGGCTTCGTCTACGCCCCCTGCGCCGGGCCGATCCTGGCCGGCGTAATCACCGTCTCCGCCTCGCAGTCCTTCGACAGCGGCCGCCTCGCGGTCGCGCTCAGCTACGGGATCGGCTCCGCCGTCGTCCTCTACGTGCTGATGCTCGGCGGCCGCCGGGCGATCGCGCCGCTGGTCAGGCGCGGGCCCGCCCTGCAGGTGGCGATGGGGGCGGTGATGGTCGTCGTCGGCCTGGCGATGCTCGGCAACTACGACATCCGCTTCCAGAACGCGATCGCCAGCGACCTGCCGAGCTTTCTCGTCGACCCCAGCAGCGGGCTCGAGGAAAGCGCCTCGGCCCAGGCCGCGCTGGCCGAACTGCGGGGAGCCGGCCACGGGGTGAAGTTCGCCGCCGCCGGCGCGCCGACCAAGGGCGCGGACGAAGCGCTCGACCTGCCCGTCCTCGGCCGCGCCCCCGAATTCGTCGGCAACGAGCGCTGGTTCAACACCCCCGGCGACCGCCCCCTGACCCTGCGCGGGCTGCGCGGCCGCGTCGTCCTCGTCGACTTCTGGACCTACACCTGCATCAACTGCATCCGCACCTTCCCCTACCTGAAGGCCTGGGACGCCCGCTACCGCAAGGACGGCCTGACGATCGTCGGCGTCCACACCCCCGAGTTCCCGTTCGAGCGCGACGCCGGCAACGTCGAAGACGCGATCGAGCGCAACGGCATCCGCTATCCCGTCGCCCAGGACAACGAACAGCAGACCTGGTACGCCTACGCCAACCAGTACTGGCCGGCGGAGTACTTCATCGACGCCCGCGGCCGCGTCCGCTACGTCCACTTCGGCGAGGGCGAATACGGGGAGAAAGAGAAGGTGATCCGGGCCCTGCTGGCCGAAGCCGGCGACGAAGTCGGCAGCTCGACGGCCGGCGGCCACGGCCTCCATCCCGAAGCAGGGGTGACGACGCCGGAGAGCTACCTCGGCTCCGCCCGCGCCAACGGCTTCGTCAACGGCCTGCTGACGCCGGGGCTGCACGACTTCAGCGCCCCCGCCCAGGTTCCGCCCGACCGACTCGCCTACCGCGGGCGCTGGCGGATCGCGCCGGAGTCGGCGACCGCCGCCGGCGGCTCGCTCGAACTCAACTTCGGCGCCCGCCACGTCTACCTGGTCCTCGGCACGAGCGACGGCGAGCCGCGCCGGGTGCGCGTCTATCTCGACGGGAAACCGATCGGCGGCGCCGCCGGAGCCGACGTCCATGCTGGCGCGGTCACCGTCCGCTCCCAGCGCCTCTACGACCTCGTCGACCTGCCCGCGGTGGGCCACCACGTCCTCCGCCTGCAGCCACAAGCCGGCGTCATGGGCTACGCCTTCACCTTCGGCTAGCTCGGCCGGTGCGGACGCTGCAAGCGGCCGTGCAGGTTTGGCCGCTCCGTCCGGCGGCCGCGCAACCATCGGGACATGTTGCAAGTCACCGTCGCCTGTTCCAGCTGCGCCGAGGAGTCCGACGTTGTGGTCGAGACCCTCGACGACGTCGACCGCGAGGTCTGCCCCTGCGGCTATAGCTACGTCGTCCTCTCCGTCGCCGAGTTCGAGCCGGTCGAGATCGAGGGCGGCCAGGTGATCCAGCTGCGCCGCCGCGAGCACCGGCGCCTCGCCGCCTAGCGCCTAATCCTTCTCTCGCCCCAGCAGGTCGCGACCAGGGTCCGCGAGCCGCCGTGATCCCGGTGCTCGCAGAGGTAGATCCCCTGCCAGGTCCCGAGCGCCAGGCGGCCGTCGGCGATCGGCAGCGTCAGCGAAGGGCCGAGCAGCGCCGCCTTGATGTGGGCCGGCATGTCGTCGTCCCCCTCGAGCGTGTGGGTCCAGTAGGGGGCGCCTTCCGGGACCGCGCGGTCGAACCAGCTCTCGAAGTCGCGGCGGACGTCCGCCGAGGCGTTCTCGCTCAGGGCAAGCGAGGCCGAGGTGTGCTGGATCAGCAGGTGGAGCAGCCCGACCCCGACCTCGTCGACCTCCGGCAACGCCTCGACGACCTCGCCGGTGACGAGGTGGAAGCCGCGCGGCCGGGCCGCCAGCCGGATCGGGCGCTGCACCCACATCGGCCGAAGGATGCCACGGGGCGGAAAACTCCTCGCCGAGCGACCGCGGCTTCCGCCTGCGCTATCTCCAGCGCCGCGCCGGCAGCCTTGATTTGCTCGCCGCCGCGAACTCGCGCTAGGAGACGGTTCCTCGCGGAACCACCCACTGCTCAGCCTGGCCGGTGAGCGCGGCGATGCGCTCGAAGTCGGCGTCGTAGTGAAGCACCGCGAGGTCAGCTCGCTCCGCGCAGGCCGCCACGAGTAGATCGGGTAGCGGAATGGCGCGGTGCTGGGAGCGCTCGGCGAGCATCGCCTGCACCTCCAAGGCTCTGTCGAAGATCTCCTGATCGACATCTACCTTCGGCATCCCGCGAAGCGCTTTGGCGAGGACGCGGTAGGTATCGCGACCGGTGGCACTGAACAGGAGCTCGAGTTCGACGATCCCACAGATCGCGATCTCGCCGGCAACCAACAGAGGCTCGACGATCTCCCGAACCTCCGGGCGGGTCTCTTGGCGCGCCAGGGCGCTCTTATCAGCGAGGAAGCTGACCATCGCGGCGTGTGGTCAGTGCCAGGCTTTGGACATCACGCTGGGATCGTCCAGCGCCAGTTTCCCCGGCGTGAACAGCAACTCGACCAGCTCCTGCCGCTGGTGAACCTTGACTACCTCTCCCAGCGCGGCGTCGACCGTTTCGGTCAGGGTCTTCGTGCCGAGGATCGCTCTTGCCTCCGCCACCTTGGCGGGGTCGATCTCGAAGGAGGTCTTACGTCGTGAAGCGGTGGCCACAGCTTCAATATAGTGGATCCTGCCTGTGTTAGATAGCAACTCAGGCCATATTTGCTCTCTAGCGGTGGCGACGCCTGTCTGAGAAGCTTCCTGGTCGATGAACGACCAGGACGCCTTGCTGCAAAGGAGGATCTTCAACTGGTCGCAGGGGCTGCCAGGGTGGCAGCGCGGCCTGATGCGCAAGCTCTGCGACGGCCCTCTCGACGAGGCGGGGCGGGCGCAGGTGCTGGCTGTGCTCTGCGGGGAGGCGCCGGCGGAGGAGCTGCCGCCGCTGGAGCTGGCGAACCTGCCGGCTGACGAGGCCGAGCACGGGCGGGTCGAACTGCGGGCGATCCGCGACCTGCGCAACGTCAACCGGCTGGCCGAAGACCAGGTGCTGGAGTTCCAGCCGGGGCTGAACATCGTCTTCGGCGAGAACGGGGCCGGCAAGAGCGGCTACGGCCGGCTTTGCCGGCGGGTCTGCCGCTCGGCCGAACCCGGCGAGGTCCTGCACGACGTCTTCGACCCGGGCAAGGCCGAGGCCCCGCAGACGGCCGAGTTCGTGCTCGCCGTCGACGGCGAGGAGCAGACGGTCGAGGTCGACCTGAGCGAGGAAGCGCCGCGGATCCTCTCCTCGATGACCGCCTTCGACGCCAGCTGCGCCGCCGTCCACGTTACGAAGTCGAACACGATCGAGCACACGCCGCGGCCGCTGCGGCTGCTGAAGGAACTGGCCGAGGCCCAGGACGCGCTGGCGGCGGAGCTGGCGCGGCGGATCGAGGAACGGCGCGAGTCGCTGCCGGAGCTCCCGGGAGGGATGAGCGAGGAGGAGGCGCGGAGTTTCCAGCGGCTCGACGAGGCGGAGCTGAAGGAGCTGGCCGAGCTGGAGCGGGCGGAGGCGACGATCGCCGCCGACCGCAGCGAGGAGCTCGAGCGCGAGGCGCGCAAGCGGGCGAGCGCCGTCAGGAAGCTGGCCGAGCAGCTGCAGGACGCCTGGGACCGACTCGACGACGAGGCGCTGCGGGAAGTGGCGGAGCTGCGCGAGCGGCTGGCGCGGGCGGAAGCCGCCGTCGACCAGCTCGCCACCGACGCTTTCTCCGATCAGCCGCAGGCGGGGACCGGCGGGGAGGAGTGGCGGCAGCTGTGGGAGGCCGCGCGGCGGTTCGTCGAAGCGGGCGGCGGCGAGTTCCCCGACGACGGCGAGGACGCGACCTGCCCGGTCTGCCAGCAACGGCTCGGCTCCGAGGCGCACGACCGGATGCACCGCTTCGAGGCCTTCGTCTCCGGCGAGCTGCGCGAGCAGGTCCGCCTCGTCGACCGGGCACTGACCGAGCGGCTGGAAGGCCTGCCGGACCTGCAGAAGATCGCCAATCTGGCCGAGGTCGCGGTCGCCGCCGGGGGCGAGCACCTACGGGCGCCGGCCGCGGCGGCGTTGGAGGCCCTCGCCGATCGCCTCTCGATCGCGACCGGGGCCGCCGAGTCGCGCCCGGGCCGCGCCCTCGAGCTCGCGCCGCTGCGGGACTACGTCGCCGTTCAGGTGGCCGAAGCCGAAGGCTTCGCCGTCCTCCGCGACCAGGAGGAGCGCGAGCGGATCGAGCGGCGCCTGGGGGAGCTGCGCGGCCGCCGCGAGGTCGAGGAATCGCTGAAGGACCTGATCGAGCACCTGCGCGGGCTGGAGCAGATCGAGGCCTGGGAAGAGGCGCGGGCGCAGCTCTCGACGAGGAAGATCTCCCAGCGGATCGGCGAGCTGAGCCGGCTGGCGATCACCGGCCGCCTGCAGGAGGCGCTCGCCGAGGAGATCGAGGAGCTGGACCCGATCGCCGACCGGGTGGAGCTGAACGCATCCGCCAGCAAGGGTAAGCCGGCGGTCCGCTTCAAGCTCCGCAGCGAGGGCCGGGAGCGGGTCGCCAAGGTCCTCAGCACCGGTGAGCAGACCGCCCTCGCCACCGCCTTCTTCCTCGCCGAGCTGCGGGTCAGCGACGAGCGCAGCGCGATCATCCTCGACGACCCGATCTCCTCACTCGACCACCAGCGCCGCGAGCACCTTGCCGCCCGGCTCGCAGAGGAAGCGCGCGAGCGCCAGGTCGTCGTCCTCACCCACGACCTCGTCTTCGTCCACTACCTGCTGGAGCGGGCGGAGCGGCTCGGCCTCGAGCTGCACACCCAGGCGCTGACCCGGGCAAGCGGCGCGGTCGGCGTCGTCAGCGACAACCTGCCCTGGGAGGCGCGCTCGCCGATGCAGCGGCTGAAGGCGCTGCGCCACGAGCTGAACCACGAGCTGCGCGGCCTGTACAAGGGTCGCGACTCCGCCTACGAGCGCCGCGCCCAGCTCTGGCTGCTCGACCTGCGCAAGGGCTACGAGCGGCTGATCGAGGTCTACCTGCTGAACAGCGTCGTCGAGCGCCAGGCGCTGCCGATCCGGGTCCAGAACCTGCACGGCATCCGCTGGTCACCGGACCTGGCCGAGGAGATCGACGTCGCGATGCGCGAGACCTCCGGCGCCGCCCACCAGGAACCCCTCGGCCGCCAGGGCCCCTCGCTGACAAGGCTGGAAGAGCTGCTGGGTAAGTTCGCCGACCTCTGCAACCGGACGAAGCCGGTGGGCGAGCGCGCAGCCGAGGAGCAGCCGGCTCAGGAGCCGGTGCCCTTGCGCTCGCGGTAGCGCCGCGTCTTCTCGCGGTTGCCGCAGACGTCCATCGAGCACCAGGTGCGGGAGTGGTTGCGGGTGGTGTCGTAGAACGCCCACTGGCACCCCTCGTCGGTGCAGGCCTTGAGGCGCGGCCAGGCGCCGACGGCCTGGAGGCGCTCGAGCGCGAGCAGGAGCCGGGCTTCGAAGCCGCCGAGGTCGGAGCGGGCGGGGACAAGCTCGAGCCGACCTCCGGCGGAGAAGGCGGTGCGGAAGCGGCAGCGCTCCGCGGCCTCTTCGAGCGGCTTCAGCTCGCCGGCTCCGATCTCCTCGCCGTTGTTGGTTCGCAGCAGAGCCCGCAGGGACTCGCGCAGGGCGAGCAGGCGCTTGAGGGCTTCCTCGTCGGGAGCGTCTAGATAGTCCCCCGTCCGCTCGCGGATCCAGACCTGCAGACCGCGCGGCTCCGCGAGGGAATCCGTCTCCTCCTCGATGTCCCGCGTGTTGACGAAGTCAGCCAGCAGCCCTGCCTCTTGCTCCACCGCCACCTTGTTAACCGTGTTTGACACTGGCTATCTAGTTTAGCTAGTGTTGTAGACACCAGCAAATAGGTTTAGCCAGTGTCGAAACCGCCGGAGGTCATCATGAGATTCCTCGCCAACCTCACCATTGCCAACGCAGCCGAGTCGCAGCGGCGCCTGCGCGAGGCCGCCGCGCGCGACCGCCAGGTCCGCCAGCACCCACGCCGCTAGCCCCGATGCTCGGCAAAGAGCTCCGCCCCGGCCTCTGGCGCTGGACGGCCCACCACGAGGAGTGGAAGAAGGAGGTGGCGGCGGTGGCTATCGTCCGCGACGAAGATGTCGTGCTGATCGATCCGCTGCTCGTCGGCGATCAGTGGGACCGGCTCGAGCGCAGACTAGGCGGTTGCCAGCTGCACGTGCTGCTGACGATCCACTGGCACGCCCGCTCCGCCGGGGAGATCGCGAGCCGCTTCGACGGCGCCCGCATCTGGGCCAACTCGCGCAACCGGGCCGCGGTCGCCCGCCGCTCCCCCGTCACCGACGTCTTCCGGGTCGGCGACGAGCTGCCGGCGGGCCTGGTCGCGCTGGAGGCCCGCCCGCGCAGCGAAGTCCTCTACTGGGATCCGGGCTCGCGGGCGCTGATCGTCGGTGACGCCCTCCTCGGCGACGGCGAAAAGGGATCGGGGCTCCACCCCTGCCCAGGCTGGTGGCTGCCGGAGTCGACCGACCTGCCTTCGTTGCGCCAGGCCCTGCGTCCCGCCCTCGACCTGCCGGTGGAGCTGATCCTTCCCTCTCACGGCGCCCCCGTCCTCTCCGGAGCCAAACAGGCTCTCGCCGAAGCGGCGCGGGCCGCCTAACCGAGTTCGATCACGCCGAAGAGCAGCAGCAGGACCAGCGTCACCACGGCGGAGACGAGCAGCGAGCCGGCGCAGCCGAGGTTGTTGGAGAAGAAGAGGAACACGGGCTCCCCTGCTACCCCTCGCCGATGGCCGGAAACCGGCGGGCGCTCAGAATACGTCTTCGGCGGTGACGCGGAGGACATCATCGCCTCCGTCCACCGAGTCACGAGCGCAGACGGCGAATCGAGCCTCGTCGGACACTCGTGGCACGCCGGCCGCCCTGCCTTCCAAGTCGGCGCGGATGCGGGCTCCGTTCGCTCGCCGGGCCCACTTCGCCTCGCCCAGCAACACTGCTTCCCTGCTGCGGCCTGCGAGCGCGACCGCGTCGATCTCGCCGGGGTCTTGCGCCGCCGTCCAGTAGGGCCCGATGGCGACGATCCCCTCGCCGAGCTCACCGCTTGCGGCCAGACGCCTCAGGTGAAGGCGAAACGCCTCCTCCCAGGGGCCGCCCATGTGATCGTCGAGGGACTTGGTGAGGACGGGAAGGATGCTCTCCCCCAGGCCGCGCTCGATCTCGGGCCGGAAGCGGTCGAGCGTCCCCAGCCAGAAGGCCAGGAAGTTGTCGGCGAGGCGGTAGATCCGGCGCCGGGTGCGGCGGGCGTCCTCCGTCACCGGCGCCAGCCTCTCCACCAGTCGCAGGGAGATCAGCCTCTCGAGGGTGCGGGTGGGATCGGCTTGAACCGCCTGCTCGATCTCGTTGAACCTGGTGCGACCGGAGGCGATCGCGTAGAGGACCTGGCGCGCCAGGTCACCGTCGTCTGCCTCGGTGGCAAGGACCAGCTGCCCCTCGGTGAGCAACTGGCCCCCGGGGGTGCAGGCGAGGCGGAGGAGGTTGGCGCGCACGCTGCTCCCCTGGTCCCACCAGCGAAGGTAGAGCGGCATCCCGCCGACCAGGCCCCATACCAGCGCCCGCTGCCCCGGGCTCAACGAAGGCAGCATCAGGGCAGCCTCGTGGGGGGCGAAGGGGTGCAGCAGAAGCGAGAGGTCGAGCCTCCCGTAAAGAGGCGCCCGCTCCTCCTGCATCGCCTCCATCGTCCTGACCGCCGAGCCGCAGAGCAGGACCTTCAGCTTGGTCCGACCCTGGACGCGATCCCAGACGGCCCGGATCAGCGCGGGAAGCTCCGGGGAGCTTGCCTCCAGGGCGGGGAGCTCGTCGAGGACGAGCAGGATCCGCCTGTTGCGAGCCTCCTGGGCCAGGGTCTCCAAGGCGTCTTCCCAATCGACGAAGGGTCGAGCCGAGAGGTCTCTCACTCCGCTTGCGAGAAGGGGTTCGGCGGCGCGGGAGATAGCGGCCAGTTCCGCGGCCGCCGGGCGCCTGGCTCCCGTATGGAAGACGCTCGGCAGCTCCGAGGCGAAGTGCTGAAGCAGGGCGGTCTTGCCCACCCGCCTTCGACCCCAGACGATCGCCATGCCGGCGCCGGGGGAGGACCACCAACCTTTGAGCTGTGCCAGCTCGCGCGTGCGATTGATGAAGGCCACGCGCAAAGGTTACCGACATAGGAGGTAGCCGACCTCCGATGTCGGCGACGTGCAAGGAAGGTTACCTCCCGCCCGCGAGGCTCTCCTTCAGTCGCTGCAGCGCGATCACCGTGGTGGCGTCGCGGATCTCCGGCAGCGCCCGGTCGATCTCGGCCAGGTCCAGGCGGACGATCTCGATCTCCTCGTCGTCGTCGCGCTCGCCGCCGGCCGGCGAGAGGCCGGTGGCCTCGAAGATCGTCACCTTCTCGCTGAGGAAGCCGGGGCTGGGGTAGATGACGTGGAGCAGGCTCCAGTGCTCAGCCTGCAGCTCCGCCTCCTCAGCCAGCTCCCGCTTCGCGCACTCCAGCTCGTCCTCGCCCTCGACGTCCAGCGTCCCCGCCGGGATCTCCAGCAGCTCGTCCTCCTCGACCGCCTCCCGCGGCTGCGCGACCAGATAGGCGAACTCCTCGTCGTGGGCGAGGACGGCGACCGAGCCGGGGTGCTCGATCACCTCCCGCTCGATCTCCGTCCCGTCGGCGCGCCGGTAGCGCTTGGAGACGAAGTCGACGTGCTTGCCCTCGTGCAGGCTCTCGGTGCCGAGCAATTCCATCGCCCCACTCCATCAGACCGAACATTTGCTTGCGCAGCTCATCTCTTCCGCGTGGGGGGCCGACGAAGCAACGGTGAGTACCGAGATCGAGCCGAAACGAGCCGCCGGGCAGCACGTCCGGGCCGAGGCGGACCGCCGCAGCTGGCTCCGCTTCCTCGGCGGCCGCTTCAAGCGCGACCATGGAGCCTGGGCGCAGGGAGCCGAGGGGGAGGAAGTGGTCGGCGAGATCCTCGAGGGCCTGGAAGCCGACGGCTGGCAGGTGATCCACGACGTCTCCTTCGGGAGGGGGAACATCGACCACATCGTGGTTGGCCCGGGCGGACTCTTCACGGTCGAGACGAAGAGCCGGCGCGGCCGCATCCTCCTCGACAACCTCGAGCCGAAGATGTTCGCCCAGAGCTACGCCGAGAAGAAGACGCTGGAGCGGATCACCGGCATGAAGGTCGAGGCGCTGCTCGTCTTCAGCCAGGCCTACGTGATCGACAGAGTCCCGGCCAAGCGCAGCGGCGTCACGATCCTGCCGGCCCGGATGCTCACCTGGTTCTTCTCGCGGCGCCGCCCGGCGATGTCGGTCGAGCAGGCCGACGAGATCTACGACCGCCTCTGCCTCGCGGTCGGCCAGCCGCCTTCGCCCTGAGCGGTAACCGTGTAAATCTTACATGTCGTGATAGATTTGCATGGATGATTGCGCGGAGAATCGCACGTGAAGCCGCCGCGCTTCTCGACCATTCGCCCGCCGTGGTGCTCACGGGACCGCGGCAGGTTGGGAAGACGACGTTAGCCCTGGAGGTTGCCAGGGGCCGCCCTGCCACGTACCTCGATCTCGAGTCGGAGCGTGATCGGGCGCGGCTGACCGAGCCCGAGCTCTATCTCGAAGACCACTCCGAGGAGCTGCTGGTCCTCGACGAGATCCAGCGACTGCCGGGGCTTTTCGAAGTCCTGCGCGGAGTGATCGACCGAGGGCGACGCAGCGGCTCCGCCAAAGGTCGCTTTCTCCTCCTCGGCTCGGCCTCCCTGGAGCTGTTGGAGCAAAGCGGCGAGAGCCTCGCCGGTCGGATCGCATTCATCGAGCTGGCGCCGTTCGACGTGACCGAGGTGGGTGCCGAGCAGCTTGATCGACTCTGGGTCCGGGGCGGCTTCCCGGAAAGCTTCCTGGCAGAGGGCGACGAGGAGAGCATGCGCTGGCGCCGCGATTTCATCCGGACCTACCTCGAGCGGGACATCCCCCAGCTGGGCCCGCGGATCCCGGCCGAGACGCTGCGACGCCTGTGGACGATGCTCGCCCACAACCAGGCCCAGCTGCTGAACGCCGCCAACCTCGCCCGCGGGCTCGGCGTCAGCGGCGCGACGATCGGCCGCTACCTCGACCTGATGGTCGACCTGCTCCTCGTCCGTCGCCTACCGCCGCGGCTGGACAATGCCGGCAAGCGACTGGTGCGGTCCCCCAAGGTCTATCTGCGCGACAGCGGCCTGCTCCACTCCCTCCTCGGCATCGGCGACAAAGAGTCCCTGCTGGGACATCCGGTCGTCGGTGGCAGCTGGGAGGGTTTGGCGATCGAGAACCTGATCGGCGTCGCCGGCAACGACGCGCAGCCGAGCTTCTACCGCACCAGCGGCGGCGCCGAGATCGACCTCGTCCTCACCTGGCGCGACGGCCGCGAGTGGGCGATCGAGGTGAAGCGAACCCTCTCGCCGAAGCTCGAGCGGGGAATGCGCTCCGCGCTCGCCGACGTTGATCCCAACCGCGCCTTTGTCGTCTATCCCGGTGACGAGCGCTTTTCGCTGGGCGCAGGCGTAGAAGCGATCTCGCTCCCGGCGCTCTGCGCCGAGCTCAGCTCGAGGTAGGGAAGTTCATGGAACCCGCGTCGGCGCTGCCGCCGGGGCCGGCGCTGTTGCTCGCGGGCCAGCGGCTGGTGATCGCCTTGGCGCGGGTGTAGAAGCGGACGCCCTCGGGACCGTGGATGTGGTGATCGCCGAAGAGGGAGTCCTTCCAGCCGCCGAAGGAGTAGAAGGCCATCGGCACCGGGATCGGGACGTTGACGCCGATCATCCCGACTTCGACTTCGCGCTGGAAGCGGCGTGCCTCGTAGCCCAAGCCGGTGAAGATCGCGGCGCCGTTGGCGTAGGAGTTGCGGTTGACCAGCTCGATCGCCTCGTCGAGGCCGTCGCTGCGGACGACCGAGAGGACGGGGCCGAAGATCTCGTCGGTGTAGACGGACATCTCCGGCTGCACCTGGTCGATCAGGGTCGGGCCGACCCAGAAGCCGCCGCCCTCGACCTCGAGCTCGCGGCCGTCGACGGTGAGGCGGGCTCCGGCGTCGGCGCCCTGGCCGATGTAGTCGACGATCCGCTCGCGCGCCTGCGGCGTCACCACCGGTCCCATCTCCGAGCCGGGGTCGAGGCCGGGGCCGACCTTGATCTCCCGCGCCCGCCCGGCGACCTCCTCGACCAGCGCGTCGCCGGACTCGCCGACCGCAACCGCGACCGAGATCGCCATGCAGCGCTGTCCGGCCGAGCCGAAGCCGGCGGCGGCGAGCTGGTCGGCGGCGTAGCCGAGGTCGGCGCCGGGCATCACGATCGCGTGGTTCTTCGCCCCGCCGAGCGCCTGCACGCGCTTGCGCTTCTCGGTGGCGCGAGCGTGGACGTAGGAGGCGATCGGGGTCGAGCCGACGAAGGAGACCGCCGCCACGTCGGGGTGGTCGAGCAGGGCGTCGACCGCGACCTTGTCGCCGTGGACGACGTTGAAGACCCCCTCCGGCAGCCCCGCCTCGGCGTAGAGCTCGGCAACCAGGTTCGAGGCCGAGGGGTCGCGCTCGGAGGGCTTGAGGACGAAGGAGTTGCCACAGGCGATCGCCACCGGGTGCATCCACATCGGCACCATCGCCGGGAAGTTGAACGGGGTGATCCCGGCGCAGACCCCGAGCGGCTGGCGGAAGGAGTAGGCATCGACGGTCGTCGAGACCTGGTCGGAGTACTCGCCCTTCAGCAGCTGCGGGATCCCGCAGGCGAACTCGACCACCTCGAGGCCGCGCAGCACCTCGCCCTTCGCGTCCTCCAGAACCTTGCCGTGCTCGAAGGAGACGATCCGCGCCAGCTGATCGACGTTGGCGTTGAGCAGCTCGCGGAAGGCGAACATCACCTTGGCGCGGCGGCTGAGGGAGGCCTCCGACCAGTCAACGAAGGCCGCCCGCGCCGCCGCGATCGCGGCGTCGACGTCGGCGGGCTCGGCCATTAGCACCTCGGCCTGCTGTTCGCCCGTCGCCGGGTCCCAGACGGGGGCGGTTCGGGTCGAGCCTCCGCCCGTCTCCTCGCCGCCGATCCGGTGCCGGATCGTCCGCTTCGCCGTGACCGCGCTCACCGGGTCATTGTGACGCCACCGGCGTCAGCGGCCCTTGGCCGCTGAGTACAGAAATCGCGTTGCGGGCGGCCAGCTCGGCCATCGCGGTGCGGGTCTCGACCGTGGCCGAGCCGAGGTGCGGGCTCAAGACGACGTTGTCGAGATCGGGCAGCCGCCGCTCGACGTGGGGCTCTCGCTCGTAGACGTCGAGCCCGGCGGCGGCGATCCGCCCTTCTTCCAGCGCCGCCGCCAGCGCCCCCTCGTCGACGACCGGGCCGCGGGCGGCGTTGACGAGGACGGCGCTCGGCTTCATCGCCGCCAGCTCGTGCGGCCCGATCAGGTGGTGGGTCTCCGGCGTCAGCGGACAGTGGAGGCTGAGCACGTCGGCCTCGGCCAGGAGGCGCTCCAGCGGCATCCGCTCGGCCTCCAGCTCGGCCTCGACCTCGGCCGGCGCCGGATGGCGCGAGTGGTAGGCGATCCGCATCCCGAAGGCGCGCGCCCGCTGCGCCACCTTCCTGCCGATCCCGCCCAACCCGACGATCCCCAGCAGCCTCCCCTGCAGGCCGCTGCCGAGCATGAAGTCCATCCCCCAACTCCAGGCGCGGCCGGAGCGGACCAGGCGGTCCCCCTCGACCACCCTCCGCGTCGCCGCCAGGATCAGCGCCAGCGTCAGGTCGGCGGTGGCGTCGTCGAGGACGCCGGGAGTGTTGGTGACGACCACCCCCCGCTCGGCCGCCGCCGCGAGGTCGACGTTGTCGTAACCGACGGCGACGTTGGCGACGCAGCGCAGCTGCGGCCCAGCCGCGTCGAGCAGCTCGGCGTCGACCCGGTCGCCGAGCAGGGTGAGGACCGCGTCGGCTCCGGCGACCAGCTTCAGCAGATCGTCGCGCGGAATCGCCGTCTTCCGCTCGTCGCCTCGCACCTCCCCGGCCTCCCGCAGCAGCTCGACCGCGGGCTCGGGAAGGCGGTTGGTGAGGGCGAAGATCATCTCGTGTCCGGCTTCAGCACCACCAGGCAGAGGTCGTCCCGGATCGGGCGGTCGGCCCAGTCGAGGATCGCCCGTTCAACCTCGTTCACCATCACCCGCGCGGCCAGGCCGGTGAGCGGGGCGAGGACCCCCGACAGACCCTCGAGGCCGAGCATCTGCTTGCCGCTGCGGACATCGGTGGCGCCGTCGGTGTAGACGACCAGGCCTTCGCTGCCGGCCAGTGAGCTCTCCGTGTTCTCCAGCTCCAGCCTCTGCTCGGTCCCGAGCAGGAAGGTCGCGCCGTCGGCGGGCAGCTCGTCCAGCTGGGGCAGCCGCAGCGGCGGCGGGTGACCGGCCCGCGCCCAGCAGACCTTGTCGTCCCCCGGGCGCAGCCGCACGCAGATCGCGCTGACCAGCTCGCGGTCGCGTCCCGGTCGCTCGGCCAGCGCCGCGTTCGTCAGCGTCAACAGCTCCGCCGGGTCGCTGGTGTTGGCGGCGAAGGTGGCGAGGCGGGCCCGAATGAAGGTGGCGAGGCGGGCCGCGGCCGGGCCGTGGCCGACCACGTCGCCGACGATCGCCACCGCGGAGCCGTCGGAGCCGTTGGTCAGCAGGTAGAAGTCGCCGGAGACGCCGAGTTCGGAGGGGACGAAGGCGGCGCCGGCGTCGACACCCGGCAGCTCCGGCAGGTCGGCGGGCGTCAGAGCCGCCCGGATCGCCTCCAGTTCCTCAGCCGAGTGCTCGAGCGCCGCCACCCGCTCGGCGATCCAGGCGACTGCCGCCGCGACGCCAGCCAGGAAGAGGACGCGGATCGCCAGCGCCAGTCCTAGGTTCGGGATGGGATGGATCACGCCCCCGAGGACGTAGAAGGCGATGCTGACCAGAGCAGTGACCAGCGCCGCCCGCAGGCCGAACCACCAGGCCGCGAGGCCGATCGGGACCGAGTAGAAGAAGGCGATCCCGGAGGAGGCGCTGGCGACCGAAAGCCAGGCGACGAAAACGGCGAGGATCGCCAGGACGATCCAGGCGATGCGAGCGTTTCGCGATACGGCCCCCGGCACTTGAGGCTGACCCTACCGCAGGGCCAGCCTCAGCGAGGAGGAATCAGACGCCTGTCAGTACCACTTCCCGCGAGCGAAGCCGCCGAATGCGATCAGCCCGATCAGGGCGACGATCAGCCCGATCCAGAAGCTCCAGACGATCATCAGCACGATCCCGATGATCACGAGGATGCCTCCCAACGAGATCCCGCCGATGCCGGCTCCTCTATCTGCCCTGGTGTTCATCCGATCCTCCGTTTCGACGTGTGCATAGGACGAGTGGTGCAATTCGACAGGTACCCGGGACCCGGCTTTCTCACTCCGGTTCCGGCCGCTCCTCGCCCGGCCACGTGCCGGTCAATTTCGCGAACGAGGTGCGGCTGCCGTGGTCGACCAGGCCTTTGACGAGGCGGAAGATCGCCCCCTCGACGAGCAGCGCCGCGACCAGCTTCGGCCAGGAGAATTCCCGGTGCTCCGGCTTCGGCGGCTCCTCTTCGTCGACCAGCCCCCAGACCTGTTCGAAGACCTTCTTGCCGAGGATCCCGGCGATCAGGCCAAGGACGATGCTGATCGGGGTGAAGACGATCTTCATTGCTGCGATTCGCCGCCGGCGCCGTTGGAGCTGCCCGAGCCTTTCGCCGCGATTGCCGCGCCGGCCGCCGCCGCGCCCGCCAGGCCCGCCGCCGCCAGCCGTTTCGGCCACTTGCGCTTCGGGTGCTCGCGCTGGTCGGCCAGCGCCCGGGCGCCCTCGCGCAGGCTTTCAGCGCCCTTGCGGAGGTTCTCCCGCGCGTATTCGTTTTCCGCCAGCTCCTTGACGTAGGTGGGGATCTGGGATGCCGTCTTCGACATCGTCTTGGTTCCTCGCATCGCTCGCTCCTCCTCAGGTGGTCTTCTGGTCCTTGGGCTCGTCCCGCGGCTCCAGCTGGATCTCCTTCTCGGCCCGCGGCCGCCCTTCTTCGATCTCGACGCTGCGCTCGCGCTCGGCGTTCATCTGGTGGCCGAAGAGAATCGCCAGGTTGGTGATCCAGAACCAGAGCAGCAGCACGACGAGGCCGGCAAGGGTGCCGTAGGTCTTGTCGTAGGAGCTGAAGTTGGAGACGTAGAAGGCGAAGAGGGCCGAGGCGATCGCCCAGACGACGATCGCGACCAGGGCTCCCGGCGTCACCCACTTGAAGCCGCGCAGCTTCACGTTCGGCGTCGTGTAGTAGAGGACGTCGACCATGAGGATGAAGATCGCCGCCATCACCGGCCACTTGGCGATGTTCCAGACGTCGACCGCGGTGCTGCTGAGGCCGATCGGGTTGGCGACCGCTTCGACGACCGGGCCGGTGAGGACGAGGCCGAGGGCCAGCAGCGCCATCATCACGATCATCGCCAGGGTGACCGCGATCTGCAGCGGCCGCAGCTTCCAGAAGGGGCGCCCCTCGGGGGTCTCGTAGATGATGTTCGAGGCGCGGGTGAAGGCGCCGACGTAGCCCGAGGCCGACCACAGCGCCGCGGCGAGGCCGACGACGAAGGCGATGCCGGCCGCGCTCTGGTTTTCGACGATCGATTTGATCGGCCCTTCGAAGGTTTCGGCGCCGGATTCGGGGCCGATTTCGGTGATGATCTCGGTCAGCTTCGAAGTGGTGGTCTGGGGATCGCCGAAGATCCCGATCAGCGAGACCATCGCGATCAGCGCCGGGAACAGCGAGAGCAGGCCGTAGTAGGTGAGGGCGGCAGCCCAGTCCGTGAGGTTGTCCTCCTGGAACTCGGTCAGCGTCCGCTTGAAGGTCGAGGGGGCACCGGACTTCGACGCCTCGCCCTCGGGTGCGTAGTCGCGGCGGACCTCGGTCCCCTCTTTGTGTCCGTTTCGGTCAGGCATGTGAGTCCCTCCTCACGACTTCCATGCCCGTTAGAGCGAAGTTCCTAACCGAGCGAGGGCAGCTCCTGCTCTTCGCTGAGGAGCGGCGCGAAGAGGTCGCCTTTGGCGGCGACGCGTTCGAGCACGGCAGCGTGGTCGAAGACGAGGGCCTCGCGATCGCTCGACGCCAGGGCGGACTCGACCTCGTCCCACTCCAGCGGCGTCGAGACCGTCGGTCGCTCTTTCGCCCGCAGCGAGTAGACGCAGACCGTGGTCTTGTGGCGGTCGTTCTGGCTCCAGTCGATGAGGATCCGGCCAGGGCGTTTCGCCTTCGACATCTGCGAGACGACACGGTCGGGGAATTTCCGCTCCAGGGTCTCCGCGACCGCTTTCGCGAACGGCTTGGTCTCCGCGTAGGTGACCTCGCTGTTGAGCGGGACGTAGAGCTGCATCCCCTTCGAGCCGGAGGTCTTCGAGTAGCAGTTGAGGCCCAGCTGCTCGAACATCCCCCGCAGCCAGACCGCGACCTGGGCGCAGTCGAGGACGTCGGCGGGGGCACCGGGGTCGAGGTCGAAGACGATCGAGGTCGGCCGCTCCATCTCGGCGCAGCGGGAGAGCGAGGTGTGCATCTCGATGTCGGCGAGGTTGGCGAGCCAGACCAGGGTCGCGGTGTCTTCGACCACGCAGTAGTCGATCTCGCCCTTGTGGCGGTCGCTGTAGATGCTCGCCGTCTGCACCCAGTCGGGCCGGTGTTTCGGGCAGCGCTTCTCGTAGAAATGTTTCCCCTCGACGCCTTCGGGATAGCGCTTCAGGGTCAACGGCCGGCCCCGCAGGTGCGGCAGCAAGCCCTCCCCGATCCGCGCGTACCAGTCGATCAGCTGCCCCTTGGTGAAGCCCGTCTGCGGGTAGAGCACCTTGTCGAGGTTGGAGAGTTCGAGCTCCCGGCCTCCGACCGTGACCGCGGCTTTGTTGCGCGGCCGTTTCACCGCCGTCGCGATCAGGGACCCGCCCTCCGGGTCGGTCGCCTGCTCGAGCACGACCTCCTCGGCGGCCTTGTCCTCGCGCAGGCCTTTGTAGGCGCCGTGGCGGACCATCCCCTCCTTCGTCATCTCCCGGAACTCGATCTCGGCGACCAGGCGCGGCTCGACGAAGGTCGCACCCTTCGGCGGCTTGGCGCCGGCGCCGAAGGGGCTCGTCTTCCGCTCCAGCGGGGCCAGGCGGGCGGCGAGGGAGGTCAGGTCCTGCGCTTTGAACCCGGTCCCGACTTTGCCGCCGTAGCGGAGGACGGGCTTGCCCCCGTCGCGCTCGAAGTAGCCGACGAGGAGCGCGCCGAGGTGGTTGCGGCGGCGGCCTTCGCCGGGGGTCCAGCCGCCGACGACCATCTCCTGGCGGGTCGTGTTTTTCACCTTCAGCCAGGTGCCGGTGCGCTTGCCGGGGCAGTAGATCGAGTCGAGCCGCTTCAGCATCACCCCCTCCAGCCCCTGCTCCTTGCTCGCCGCCAGCAGCTCCTTCGCCTGGCCGACCGAGTAGCCGGGCGTCTGCCAGCTCTCCCCGGAGAGCCCGAGCCCCTCGAGCAGCTCGCGGCGGCGGGTGTAGGGCTCGGCGGTGACGTCCTCGCCGTCGAGGTAGAGGAGGTCGAAGATGACGTAGACGACGGGGTGGGTCGCCATCCGCCGCTTGACCACGTTCGGGTCGGTGTTGTGGATCCGCTGCTGCAGCCGCTCGAAGCTCGGCTTGCCGTTCTCGTCGAAGGCGACGATCTCGCCGTCGAGGACGGCGTCGTGGGAGCCGAGCGCGCGGTGGATCCGCCGCACCTCCGGGTACTGGACGCTGACGTCGTTGAGGTTGCGGGTCTGCAGCGTCACCCGCCCCGGCTGGCAGTAGGCGAGGGCGCGGACCCCGTCCCACTTCACCTCCACCCCCCACTTGGCGTCGTCGCGCGGCAGGGTCGAGAGCTTGGCCAGCATCGGCACCACGTTCTCCGGGAACGGGTCGCGCTCGCGGGCGGGCGGGTCGATCCGGTGGATCATCCAGTCCTTCTCGGCTTTGCCGGCCCGGAAGAGCGCGTAGCGGCCCTGCAGCCGCTCGCCGTGGAACTCGACCATCACTTTCCCCGGCTCCCACTTCTCCAGCTCGTAGGTGCCGGCGTCCCAGATCTTCATCGTCCCGGCGCCGTACTCGCCCTTCGGGATCTCCCCCTCCCAGTCGAGGTACTCGAGTGGGTGGTCCTCGGTGTGGACGGCCTTGCGGTTCTCCTCCGGGGTCTCCGGGATCCCGTTCGGGATCGCCCAGGAGGCGGCGACGCCCTCGTGCTCGATCCGCAGGTCCCAGTGCAGGCGGCGGGCGCTGTGTTCCTGGACGACGAAGCGCGGCGCCCCCTTCTTCCGGCGGCGTTTCTTCGGCGCCGGCTCGGCGGTCTTGCCGAAGTCCCGCTTGCGCTCGTACTCGGTCAGCTCGTCTTTTGCCTGTCTGCCTTTCGCCTTCGCCATAAGATCGATTCTTGCGCTCTACCCGCCTCAGCCTCTCGTTTCTCCTCCTGGCGGTCTGCGGGTGGGCCGCCGCCGGCGCCTCGGCGGAGCAGCCGCGGGAACCCTTCTTCCCCGCCGCCGGCAGCCGCACCTACGACGCCTTCTCCTACGACGTCCGCCTCGCCTACCGCGGCGACGGGAGCATCCGCGCCGCGACCGCGATCAAGGCGCTGGCGACGAGGCGGCTGAACGAGTTCTCGCTCGACTTCTTCGGCCCGAAGGTGAGCGCGGTGACGGTGAACGGCAGGCCGGCCCGGTTCAGCCGCAGCCACGGCAAGCTGCGAATCCGCGCCGCGCGGGCGGTGCCGAAGGGAACGGTGCTGGCGACGACGATCTCCTACGCCGGGACCCCGCCAAACGTCACCGATCCCGATGGTTCCCAGGAGGGCTGGTACCCGACCGACGACGGAGCGCTGGCGGTCGGCGAGCCGCAGGGGACCGCGGCCTGGATCCCCTGCAACGACGTTCCGGCCGACAAGGCCGAGTTCAAGTTCGCGGTGAGCGTGCCGGCGGGCCTGAAGGCGGTCGCCAACGGGCGCCTGCGGAAGGTGGAGCGAAGCGGCGGGCGGACGACCTACCGCTGGCAGGAACCGGCGCCGATGAGCACCTACCTCGCGGTCCTCGACATCGGCCGCGGCCGGCTCGTCCGGGGCCAGGCCGGGGGCGAGCCGACCTGGACGCTGGTCGACCCGCGCCTGGTGCGGGGGTCGCGGCCGGTCCTCGCCGCCCTGCCCGAGGTGGTCGGCTTCGAGGCCCGGCTCTTCGGCCGCTACCCGTTCGACTCCGCCGGATCGATCGTCGACTACGCGCCGGCGCTCGGCTACGCGCTGGAGACCCAGAGCCGGCCGATCTACGCCTTCGCCCCCGACCTGACGACGCTCGTCCACGAGACCGCGCACCAGTGGTTCGGCGACGCGGTCGGGATCGAGACCTGGCCGCAGATCTGGCTCAACGAGGGCTTCGCGACCTGGACCGAGTGGTACTACGCCGAGCGCCACGGCGGCCGCAGCGCCCACGCGATCTTCAAGCGCCTGCTCAAGGTGCCGGCCAGCAACGAGGGCTTCTGGAACCCGCCGTCCGGGCGGCCGGCCAGCGCCAGGCAGCTCTTCGACCCCAGCATTTACATCCGCGGCGCAATGGCCCTGCAGGCGCTGCGGGAGAAGATCGGGACGAAGCCGATGCTGCGGCTGCTGCGGCGCTGGGTAGCCGAGCACCGCTACGCCAGCGGCACCACCGAGGAATTCACCTTCCTTGCCGAACGGGTCTCCCTGCAGGACCTCGAACGGTTCTTCCAGCGCTGGCTCTACCAGCGGGGCAAGCCGTGACGACGGTCTCCGTGGCCTGGCCGCGCCGGGCCCTGTGCCCCTGCCTCCTCGTCCTGATCGCGGCAGCGACGGCCGGTTCCGCCTCCGCGCGGCCGCCGGCGATAAAAGCGCCGGCCGAGGTGAAGATCGGCAGGGTCCTCGCCGCGGAGGGAATGGGCTCGATCCTGGTCCCGGTCCGCTATCCGATCCAGCTCGGCGGCCGAAAGGTGGACCTGAGGATCAGCCTGGTCGCGGGCGACGGCGGGACGATCCGCAGCTGGCGCCTGCGCGAGCGGCTGCACAGCGGCCACACCCGCAGGGGCGACCGCCGGCTCGGCTTCACCTTCGTCCACCGCATCGACCTCGGCCGCGAGGAACGCCGGCAGGTTCGGCTTGGAGCGCGGGTCCGGCTTGTGGCGCGGGGGGTCCTCGACGCGAACGGCGACAGCCGGGCCGAGTACCGCTCCCGCGACGCCTCCGTGCAACGGATTCGCCGCTCCGCCATCGAAGGCGGGCGCTGCAGCAACATCCCGGCGATTCGGATCAGGCCGGGGCACAAGGCCGTCGTCGATCTTCCGGTCTGCACGGTGAAGAGGGACTGGTACTTCTACGGCCGGCCAGAGCACGGATCGGCGCGGTTCGCGGACGGGCGCCTGGTCTACCACCCGCCGGCGAACTTCCGCGGCACCCAGTGGATCGAAATGTTGGGGCTGCTTCCTGACGGCGCCTCGCAGTCGGCGGCGTCTCCCGGCTTCCCCGTCACCTTCCCGATCACGGTCACCGCCCGCGGCGGCACCGTCGTCCGCGCCCTCGGCGACTCGGTCACCGCCGGCTTCGGCTACTACAGCAACGGCGCCGAGATGACGATCGGGCGGCTGCTCGAATGCCGGCCGGCGGCGAAGGGATTCAACGACGCCTGCTCGTCGAACTCTCTGAACACCAGCAGCGCGCGGGGGAAGCTCGAATACGCGTCGGACTTCGGCCTCGCCAACGACATCTCCTGGCCGGCGCAGTGGGCGAATGAGCACGGCGTCACCAACTACGCCAACTTCGCGGTCAGCGGCTCCGAACCCGCCGACTGGGCGCCCGGCGGCGAACTGCACGCGACGACGGCGCGGATCGAGTCCGAAGACCCCGACTACGTGCTGATGACGATCGGCGCCAACCCGCTGCTCTCGGAAATGCTCTTCGGCGTCGACAACATGGGCTGCGCGATCGAGTCCGACCTCTTCGGCGACTACCGCGAATGCATCGAAGCGGCGTTCGCCGAAGTGCACCTGCAGGCGAACCTGAAGAGCCTCTACGCCGACCTCGTCAAGAACACCGACGCGACCGTCTACCTGATGCAGTACCACCTCTCGGTGCCTTCGACGGCGCTCGCCTATAGCGCCACCCAGATCGCGATGATGGGCAAGCTGCTGAACCGCGAAATCGCCGCGGTCGCCGCCGCCGTGAACCCCCGGCGCCTGCAGGTGGTGACGCCGCCCCACTTCAATGTCGGCATCGACATCTCGCCCGTCTACCCCTCGAGCTTCTCTTGCTCGGAGCTCGGCTACGAGGTGGACGGTCCCAGCGTCCAGTCGGTACCCACCCAGGACGAGCTCGGGTTCCTGCACCCGCTGTCCTTCTGCGCGGGATCGACCGGCGACAGCTCCACCTTCTTCCCCTGGGTGATCGGCGGCGACACCGGCATCCACCCCAGCACCGTCGGCTACTCGCAGATGGCCTCCCGGGTGCCGGCGCCCGGATAGAGGCGATGCGCTTCCTCGTCGCGCCGGACTCGTTCAAGGGGACCTTCCCGGCGGACGAGGTCGCGGAGGCGATCGCGAGCGGCCTCGAGGAGGCCGGGATCGAGGTCGAGCGCTGCCCAGTCGCCGACGGCGGCGAGGGAACGATGGAGGTGCTGCTCGGGGCGCTGGGCGGAGAGCGACGGCGGGCGCAGGTCCACGACCCCCTGCGGCGGCCGATCGAGGCGAGCTTCGGCCTGCTCGGCGACGGGGCGACGGCGATCGTCGAGACCGCCCAGGCGTCGGGCCTGCCGCTGGTCGCCGGGGAGGAAAGCGACGCCGAGCGGGCCGACACCTTCGGCACCGGCGAGCTGATCGCGGCCGCAGTGGAGGCAGGGGCGCGCCGCGTCCTCCTAGCGGTCGGCGGCAGCGCCAGCACCGACGGCGGCGCCGGGGCAATCGAGGCGCTGCGCGAGGCGGGCCTGCTGGGCCGCGTCGAGATCGAGGTCCTCTGCGACGTCACCGCCACCTACGAGGACGCAGCGCGGCTCTTCGCGCCGCAGAAGGGAGCGGACGCGGCGGCGGTCGAGCGACTGACGGCACGGCTCGAGACGCTCGCCGCCGAGCTGCCGCGTGACCCGCGCGGCGCCGCGATGACCGGCTGCGCCGGCGGCCTCTCGGGCGGCCTCTGGGCACACGGCGCCCGGCTCCGTCCCGGCGCCGCCTTCGTCCTCGACGCGATCGGGTTCGATGCGCGGCTGGCCCGTGCCGACGCGGTCCTCAGCGGCGAGGGCCGCTTCGACTCCCAGAGCCTGGCGGGGAAGGTCGTCGGCGAGATCGCCGCCCGCTGCGGCGCCGCCGGCAAGCCGCTGCACCTGGTGGTCGGCGGGAACGCTTACGAGGGGGAACGTCCCAGCGCGATCTCTTCGATCTCGGAAGCGGGAACGCTCTCGGAGCTGCGCCGGGCCGGGCGCGACCTGGCCGTCTCCCGCCAGCGACCTACCCCGTGAGGTCCCGCCGCTCGAAGAGCCAGGCTCCGATCGCGGCGAGGGCACAGGCGGCCAGGGTGACGCCGAAGAAGGCCAGCGGTTCGATCCCGTCCTCGATCGCGTTGCCGTAGTACCTGAAGACCGAGAGGTAGCGGACGGCGTCGAGGTCGGGATCGAGGCGGCCGACGAGGTCGAGGACGTACATCCCGACCAAGACGCCGGCGACCGAGCCGGTGACGACGCTGGTGCGCAGGGAGAAGCCGGCGGCGACGATGCCGAGGCCGGCGAAGAGGAGGGCGAGGGGCCAGACGTTGGCGAAGCCGGCGGCGGCGCGGCCGGCGTCGAGGCCGGCCCCGGCGAGGATGCTGCCGAGGCCGGTGAGGGCGCCGGTCAGCAGGAGCACCCCCGCCAGCTCGACGGCGGTGGCGAGGAAGCCGGCGGCGACGAGGCGGCGGCGGGAGACCGGGGCCGAGAGGAGGACGTCGAGGCGGCCGGATTCGGCGGCGCCGGTGAGGCCGCTGGCGACGGCGCGGACGGCCAGGTAGCCGAGCGCCAGCGGCACGATCAGGCTCAGCATCTCGGCCTGCAGGTACTGCTCGACGTTGCTGAGCTCGCCGATCCCGAAGGCTTCCTTCAGGCCCTGCGGGTATCCCTGGACCGCCTGGGAGATCGAGTTTTCGACCGAGGGGAAGATCGCGACGATGAAGGCCGACATCAGGCCGAGCGGGATCCCCCAGGCCCAGAAGGAGCGGCGGCGGTCGTGGAGGTGGGTGGCGACGAGCGCCCCGAGCTGCCGGCTCACCCCGCCTCCCCCTCGTGGTAGTAGCCGAGGAAGACCTCCTCGAGCGAGGGGTGGGTCGCCTCGAGGTCGAGGACGTGGTGGGAGGCTAGCTCGCGGACGACGGCGTCGAGGTCGCCGGCGGCGCTGAAGCTGACATGGCCGTCGGCGGCCTGGAAGTCGGAGACGCCGGGGAGGGAGCGCAGGCGCTCGGCGCCCACCGGGTCGGCGAGCTCGACGGTGAAGCGGCAGCGCGCCTTCCCCAGCAGGTCCTCCATCCGCTCGACCGCGATCAGGCGGCCGCCACGGACGATCCCGACCCGGTCGCAGACCCGCTGCACCTCGTCGAGCTCGTGCGAGGAGAGGAAGACGGCGCAGCCGCGGTCGCGTTCCTCGGCGACCAGGGCGAGGAACTCCTCCTGCATCAGCGGGTCGAGGCCGCTGGTCGGCTCGTCGAGGATCAGCAGCTCGGGCCGGTGGAAGGTGGCGAGGATCAGCCCGACCTTCTGGCGGTTGCCGCGCGAGAGCTGCCCGAGCGGGCGGTCGAGGTCGGCGCGAAATCGCGCCGCCAGCTCCTCGGCGCGGGCGATCCCGTCGACCTCCCGCAGCCGCGCCAGCAGGTGCAGCGCCTGGCGGCCCGACGTGTCGCGCCCGAAGCCGAAGTCACCGGGCAGGTTGCCGAGCCGGGCCCGGATCGCGACGCTCTCCCGCCGGCTGTCGAGGCCGAAGATCCGCGCCGAGCCCGCCGTCGGGTGGATCAGGTCGAGGAGCGTCCGGATCGTCGTCGTCTTCCCCGCCCCGTTCGGCCCGAGGAACCCGAACACCTCCCCCGGCCGCACCGTGAAGCTGACGTCCTCGATCCCGCGATGGCGGCCGTAGCGCTTGGTCAGCCCCTCCGTCTCGATCGCGGCCGTGTCGGTCACGCAGAGAATTATCCGATTGGCTCCGGCGCGCTCGCCCGCAGAGCCGACACCACGTCCTCGATCACCGCCGCGGGCCGCAGCTCCAACTGCCGCTCGGTGAAGCGATGGACCGCGTAACCGAGACGGCGCAGACGCAGGTCCCGTTCGTGATCGTCCTCGAAGGCGACGGTCCCGCCATGCGTCGCGTAGCTGTCGGTTTCGACCACGAGGCGCGCCGAGCGCCATAGAAAGTCGACGGTCATCCCGCCGATGAGGACGTTGACCTCGGGCAGCGCCAGCCCATAGCGCCGACAGAGCCGCAAGAAGTCGCGCTCGAGGTCGCTGCGGGTGCGATCGGTCTTGATCTCCCCCAACCCCAAGCCAAGAAACTCGGCCTCGCGAATCGCCCGCCGCACAAGATAAGGCGCGAGCGTCGCGCGTATATCCACGAGCGTCCGCGCCACCGTCGTCACCGGTATCCGATCGCGCACGGTGACCACTGGGGCGGGGCGCCTTTGTAAAGCATCAATTGACAAAGGCGCCCCGAGCCCCGCGCAGCGATGGATGCGAATGCCGCGCCGTCGCTTCCGGCCGTTGTGTGTTGGGACGGTGACGTCGATGGAGCCGTCGAGTGGCCGCAGCAGCCTCCAATGAACAGCGGCGGCGCCGTGGCTCAGTGCGGCGCGGGGACCGCAGGCGAGGACAGCCGCCATCCAGCGAGCCTCGTTGCTTAGAGCGTGGTGGCCGACCGCGTAGACACCCTGATGGAGACGGTGGAGAAGACCGCGGCCCGCCCGCTGGGACACCGCCGCCTTCGTCAATCCCAACTCGACAAGCTGCGCCGTCGTCACTATCCCGTGCTGCTCACGCGCAACACGCGCTATCCGCGAATCGACCGGGGCGCTTTTGTCAACCATGAGTTGACTAAGGCGCCCCGCCCCTTAGCTCTCCCCCCTTAACCGCTGAAGACCGCCTCCAAGGCCGCTAGTTGCGAGGCGATGCCGGCGGTGACGCCGTCGCAGAGTTCGTGGACGCCGGGGTCGGCGATGCGGTAGAGGGAGCTGGTGCCGCGCTTGCGGCGGGCGACGAAGCCCTCGGCGTGGAGGGCGGAGAGGTGCTTGGAGACGTTCTGCTGGGAGGCGCCGAGAGCGTCGGTGATCTCCCCCACCGAGGCCTCCTCGCGGGTGCGCAGGTGGTCGAGGATCCGCAGCCGCGTCGGGTCGGCGAGGGCGCGGAAGCGGCGCGCGACCAGCTCCGCCGCGTCGGGGTTGAGGGGAACGCCTTTCTTGCCGGGTCGCGCCATCCGTGTTATTGTACCTTTTACAACTGTTAAGTTGTGGACTTGTAAACGGTAAAAGGAGAAGCCGTGACTGCCAGCACCGTAGCGACCACCGCACTCGGACCGATCGGCCGCCTCGGGCGCCTCGCCGCCACCAACCGCCGCGCCGTCTTCGTCGTCTGGGCCGTGCTCGCGATCGGGCTCGGCTTCCTCGCCCCCCGGGTCGAGACCGCCCTCTCCGGCGCCGGCTGGGAAGCGACCGGCTCCGAGTCGGTCGCCGTACGCAAGCAGGTCGACGCGGGCTTCGGCGGTGCCGGCGCCTACGGGCTGCAGGTCGCAGTCCATTCGCAGCGGCTGACGGTCGACAGCCCCGCCTTCCAGCGCTCCCTGCGCCGGGTCGAGCACACCCTCGCCGCCGACTCCGCCGTCGGCCGGGTCGTGCCGCCGCGGCCCGGCGTCTCGATCTCCCGCGACGGCCATACCGCGGTCGTCCGCGCCACCGCCGCCGCGGACCCGAACGGGATGGTCGCCGCCGCGACCGACCTCAAGGGACCGCTCGCCGCCGCGGCCGTGCCCGGCGTCGAAGCCAACCTCACCGGCGCCTCCGGCATGTGGTCCGACTTCAACGAAGCCAACAAAGAGGCGATGCTGAAGTCCGAGCTCTTCTCCTGGCCGGTCACCCTGGCGATCCTCGCCCTTGCCTTCGGCTCCCTGGTCGCCGCCGGCCTGCCGCTGATGCTGACGATCGCCGGCCTCGTCCTCTCCGCCGGGGTCCTCTATCTCGGGACCCTGCTCTCGCCGATCTCGATCTGGGCGATGAACTTCGCGCTGATGTTCGCCCTCGCGCTCGGCATCGACTACGCACTCTTCGTCGTCATGCGCTTCCGCAACGCCCTCTTCGGCCAGGGGCTCCCGCCCGAGGACGCGGTCGCCGCGACGATGGACACCGCCGGCAAGGCGGTCCTCTTCTCCGGCCTCACCGTGATCGTCTCCCTCGCCGCGGTGATGCTCGTCCCCAGCCCGGCCTTCCGCTCGGTCTCCCTGGGGATCATGATCTCCGTCCTCTTCGTCCTCGCCGCGACCCTGACCCTGCTGCCGGCGGTGCTGGCCAAGCTCGGCCCGCGGGTCGACAAGCTCGCCTTCTCCTGGGCGCACTCCGGCGAGCACCGCTCGCCCCGCTTCGCCCGCTGGGGGGAGCTGCTCTGGCGCCGGCCGCTGCTGTTCGGCGGCGTCGGGCTGGCGACTCTCGTCCTCCTGGCGCTGCCGGTTCTCGGCGCCCGCACCGCGATGCCGTCGATCAAGGTCGTGCCGCCGGGCGACCACTCGCGGATCGGCTACGAACAGCTGAGCGAGGCCTTCGGCCCCGGCGCTCCGGGCCTGCTGCAGGTGACGGCGCCGCGGGACGAGGCGAAGCGGGTCGCCGCACAGCTGCAGGGCGACGCCGGGATCGCGATGGCGCTGCCGCCGCAGAGCGGTCGCGGCAACCTGGTCCTGATCGAAGCGATGCCGACCGCGCCGCCGGCCACCGTCGCGTTCAATCGCACCCTCGACCGCCTCCGCGCCGAGCTGCCGCCGGCCGCCCGGGTCGGCGGCCCCGCCGCCGAGAACCGCGACCTCGAGGCGGCGTTGGCGGCGAAGACGCCGCTAGTGATCGGCGTCGTCCTCGGCCTCGGCTTCCTGCTCCTGCTGATCGCCTTCCAGGCGCCGCTGATCGCGGGCCTCGGCGTCCTCACCAACCTGCTCTCGACCGCCGCCGCCTTCGGCGTCGCCACCCTGATCTTCCAGGACGGCAACCTCAGCGGCCTCCTCGGCTTCGAACCGCAGGGCTTCCTCGACGCCTGGGCCCCGGTCTTCTTCTTCGCGATGGTCTTCGCGATCGCGATGGACTACACCGTCTTCCTCCTCTCCTCCGCCCGCGAGCACTGGGAGGAGACCGGCAGCGCCCGCGCCGCGATGGTCGGCGGCCTCGCCCACTCCGGCCGCGTCATCCTCGCCGCCGGCGGCGTCATGGTCGCCGTCTTCTTCACCTTCGCCCTCTCCGGCCCCCTGCCGCCGAAGGAAATGGGCGCGATCCTCGGCATCGCCGTCCTCCTCGACGCCTTCCTCGTCCGCCTCCTGCTGCTGCCGGTGCTGCTGCGCCTGACCGGCCCGGCCGCCTGGTGGCTGCCGCGCTGGCTCGACCGCCTACTGCCGGACGTCCGGTTCGGCCACGGTGCAGGTTTGGATAGCGCGTCCGGAGAGCAAGCTCCCGTCGGCGAAGGAGGAGAGGGCCCGCAACTGGAGCCGCCCACCCCTGCAGGTCGCCGTCAGGAACCGCTTGCTGATCCGCAATGAGTAGCCGTAGATCGAGCCGCTGCCGCCGGCGATCTTCGGCACCGCGGCGGATGCTCGCCAGCCGAAGCGCCCATCGTCGATCTTGCGGATCGTGATTGGGACTATGAGCTCTGAGGGGGTGGGCACGGTCAGGGTGGCGAGGGCCAAGAGCCGCCACCCGTCCTCACCCCGACCGCCGTTGTAAAGGTGCAGCTTGCCCGAGGTCCACTGCAGCGCCGATTCCGGGAAGGCAATCTCGGCGGTGAGCTTGCCGCTCCCAAGGAGAGCGTCGCGGCATTGCTCCTCGAGCCCCCCGCGGCCATCGCGGCCGGAACGGCCCCTGCACACCGGCACGTCCTTCAGATCCAGCGCGAGATGTCGGTCCCCTTCCAACTCGAGCTCCCGCAGCGCCGGGACATGGGAGCCGTCGGTGGTGCGGTACTGCCCCGACTCCGACATCGTCACGTGGGTGGGGTGCGTGCGCGAGAGCTTCGTCGGGGCCACTCCGAAGTGGAAGGTCGGCACTATCGGGGTGCCGATGTCGACGGGGGCTTCGGCGCTGGCGCTCGCGGCGAGCACCGCCACTGCGGTTAGGGCAAGCACCAGCCACCCCGCACGCACGCCGCTCAGCCCTTGGGCGTGCAGGGGCGGGTCACGGTGCCCGTCAGCTTCGGGGCGCTGCCGGCGAAGATCGCGGTGCCTCGGGCCTGCAGCTTGCCGTCGGCGCAGGTCGCCCTGATGATCCCCTTGTTCAAGGTGAGGGTGAAGAAGACGACGGAGCCGGCGCCGCCGGCGATCTTCGGGACGGTCGCGGTCGAGAGCAGGCCGTAGCGGCCCTTGTGGATCTTCTTCACCTTCACCGTGGTGACGACCGCCGCCGGCACCGGCACGGTGAGGAACGCATGGATGTAGAAGGTGGTGGTGCCGCCCTTCGTGCCGCCGTTGAAGGCGAGCAGCTCGGAATGGGCCGGCACCGGCGGCTGTTCGGGAAATTTGATCTCGACATCGGTCTTGCCGCTGCCGATCAGGGCGGGGCCGCAGGCTTTGCGGGCGGCTTCGGTGTTGGTCGACTGGAGCTTGCTCGAGCTGCAGGTCGGCAGGCCCTCGACGTGGAGCGCGGCGTGCTTGTCGCCTTCGATGAGGAATTCCCGCAGCGCCGGCGGGTGCGGTTCCGCTTCGCTCAGCGACTTCACTTTCGCGGCCACGTTGAAGCTGATCGGCGTCGGCTTCGTCCGCGAGAGCTTCCTCGGCGTGAAGCCGCCGTTGTATTCGACTTCGAGATCGCCGACCCTGGCGTGCTGCCAGGGCGCGCCGGCCGCCACCCCGGCGATCAGCAGTGCCGCTGCGGCGACGGCGGCGACCATCCCCATTGACCTTCCCCAAAGCTTGTTCATGACCTACCTCCCGCGCTCACCATATGTGTGATCGCGGGAGTGTCAACAACACTGGAGTTCCTTATGCGCCGGGTGAGAGGATGGGCGGGTGCGAGTGCTCGCGATCGTCCACCAGCGCGACGCCGGTCCGGGCGTGTTCGCCGAGGCGATCAGCGGGGCCGGCGGGGTGCTCGACGAGTGGACGCTGGCGGAGCGGCCGGAGCCGCCGGCCGACCCGCTCGGCTACGACGCGGTCTTCGTCCTCGGCGGCGCGATGAACGTGGACGAAGGCGAGCGGCATGGGTGGATCGCCGAGGAGGAGGCGCTGCTGCGGGAGCTGCTCGCGCACGAGGTGCCGCTGCTCGGGCTCTGCCTCGGCGGGCAGCTGCTGGCCGGGGCGGCCGGGGCGGAGCCGCGCCGCGCCGCGCGCCCGGAGATCGGCTGGCACCAGGTCGATGTGACGGCCGAGGGAGCGGACGACCCCCTTCTCGGCCCCCTCGCCCCGAGCTTCGAGGCGTTCCAGTGGCACAGCTACGAGTTCCCCCTGCCTGCCGGCGCCGTCCCCCTCGCCCGCAGCGAGGTCTGCCTCCAGGCCGCCCGCCTCGGCCAACGCGCCTGGGCGCTGCAGTTCCACCCCGAGGTCAGCCGCGCCGACGCGCTGCACTGGGTCGAGGACTACGAGGCCGACCCCGACGCCGTCCGCATCGGCATCGACCCGGCGGTGCTGGGACCGGAGACCGAAGCGAAGATCGGGACGTTCAACGAGCTGGGGCGCGATCTTTGCAGGCGGTGGCTCCGCTGCGCCGATTAGGCTTACCCATCAAACCTTTAACGAATCAGGGAGAGCATCCGATGCATAGCTGGACCGACCCGCTGAAGAAGGCGCTGCTGATCGCGGTCGCCGCCCTCGCAGTCCTTGCCCCGTCCGCCGGAGCCGCCACCGTCGTCAACGGCGACTTCGAGACCGGCAACCTCGACGGCTGGCAGGTCTACAACAGCACCTCACAAGGGAACTGGTACGTCTTCAGCGCCGCCAAGGTGAACGAACGCAACGACGAACTCGAAGGGTTCGGCGGAGGCCGCCCCCTCTTCCCGCCGACGGGCAACTTCGCGGCCTACACCGAAGAGGAGTATCCCGACACGGCGATCCTCTACCAAGACGTGACCCTGGAGCCCTACTTCACCCACCAGCTCTCGATGACCCTCGGCTACACCTCCGCGGCCCCGATCGCGGCCCCGAACACCCTGGCGGTCGAACCCGGCCCGGGATCTGCGCAAAACCAGCAGCTGCGGGTTGACGTGGTCAAGCCGACGGCGCCGCTGGAATCGCTCAACCCCGAAGACATCCTCGCCACCCCCTTCGCGAACAAGACCGGCGACCCCCAGTCCCTTCCCCCCCAGACGGTCACCTCCGACCTCTCGCCCTTCGCCGGCCAGACGATCCGGATCCGGATCGCCAACGCGGTCCACGAGGAAGAGTTCAACGCGATGGTCGACAACGTCTCCCTCCTCAGCGCCCCGATCCCCAACGAAGTCAAACGGGGCAAGCTCAACCTCAACAAGAGGAACGGCAGCGGGCGGCTGGCGCTCACCGTCCCCGGCCCCGGGATCCTCATCGGCGTCGGCAAAGGCGGCAAGAACAAGAAGGTGAAACGGGCGAAGCTGGTGCCGACCGGCCCCGGGACCGTCAAGCTGGCGCTGAAGCCCACCGCGAAAGGCCTGAAGATCCTCAGCGCCAAGGGCAGGCTGAAAACGCGGATCGACGTCTTCTTCACCCCGATCGGCGGAACCGCCGGCGTCCAGACCTACAAGGCGACGCTGAAGAGGAACCTGAAGAAGTAGGTCAGTCGACCTGGATCGGGGTCAGGTAGGCGGCGGAGAGGCCGCCGTCTACCAGGAAGGTGCTGGCGGTGACGAAGGTGGAGTCGTCGCTGGCGAGGAAGAGGGCGGCTTTGGCGATCTCCTCGGGCTCGCCGAAGCGGCCCATCGGGATGTGGACGAGGCGCTTGGCGGCGCGCTCGGGGTCCTTGGCGAAGAGCTCCTTGAGGAGGGGGGTGTTGACCGGGCCCGGGCAGAGGGCGTTGACGCGGATGCCGCGGTCGGCGAACTCGACGCCGAGCTCCCGCGAGAGGGCGAGGACGCCGCCCTTCGAGGCGGTGTAGGAGATCTGCGAGACGGCGGCGCCCATCGTCGCGACGAAGGAGGCGACGTTGACGACCGAGCCGCCGCCGCTCTCGAGCAGGTGCGGGATCCCGTGCTTGCAGCAGAGGAAGACGCTGCGCAGGTTGACGTCCTGGACCCGCTGCCAGGACTCGAGCGAGGTCTCGAGGACCGAGCCGTCGTCGGTCGGGTTGATGCCGGCGTTGTTCATCAGCACGTCGATGCAGCCGAACTGCTCGGCGGTCTCGGCCAGGGCGCTGCGGACCTGCTCCTCGTCGGCGACGTCGGCGGCGATCGTCAGCGCCCCGGTCGCCTGCTCGGCGTCGAGGTCGATGCCGACCACGGTCGCCCCCTCGGCGGCGAAGAGCCGCGCCGACTCGGCGCCGATCCCGCTCGCGGTCCCCGTAATCACGCACACCTTCCCCGCCAGCCTTCCGCTCACGATCAGCCCCCCTCTTCCGTCGCGTAATAGACGTTCTTGACGTCGGTGTAGTGCTCGAGCGCGTCGGGGCCGAGCTCCCGCCCGACACCGGACTGCTTGAAGCCGCCGAAGGGGGTCGAGACGCGGACCGAGGTGTTCGAGTTGATCGAGATCACCCCGGTCTCGATCGCCCGCGCCATCCGCAGCGCCCGCGCTCCGTCGCCGGTCCAGATCGAGCCGGAGAGGCCGTAGATCGTCTCGTTGGCGAGCCCCACCGCCTCCTCCTCGCCGTCGAAGGGGATGACGCAGGCGACCGGGCCGAAGATCTCCTCGGCGGCGGCGCGGTCGTCGTTGGCGACCGGCGCCAGCACGGTCGGCGGGAACCAGTAGCCGGGCCCGTCGGGGGCGCTGCCGCGGATCGCGACCGGGGCGTCGTCGGGCACGTAGGAGGCGACGGCCTCGCGCTGGCCGGCCGAGATCAGCGGCCCCATCTGCGTGCCCTCGTCGAGCGGGTCGCCGACCGCGATCCCCTCGACCGCCGGCTGCAGCGCCGCGAGGAAGTCGTCGAGACAGGAGCGCTGGACCAGGATCCGCGAGCGGGCGCAGCAGTCTTGGCCGGCGTTGCCGAAGACCGCCATCGGCGCCGCGGCCGCGGCCGCCTGCAGATCGGCGTCGGCGAAGACGACGTTGGCCGACTTGCCGCCAAGCTCCAGCGTCACCCGCTTGATCGTCTGCGCGGCGCCGGCAGCGATCCCGCGGCCGACCTCGGTCGAGCCGGTGAAGGCAATCTTGGCGACGTCGGGGTGCTCGACCAGCCGCCGCCCGCAGACGCTGCCGGGACCGGCGACGACGTTCAGCACGCCCTCCGGGATCCCCGCCGCCAGCGCGATCTTCTCCAGCTCCAGCGCGCTCAGCGGCGTCAGCTCCGCCGGCTTCAAGACGACGCAGTTGCCGGCGGCGAGCGCCGGCGCCACCTTCCAGGAGGCGATCGTCAGCGGGAAGTTCCAGGGAACGATCAGACCGACCACCCCGAGTGGCTCGCGGAAGGTCATGTCGACGCCGCCGGCGACCGGGATCGTCTGCCCCAGCAGCCGCTCCGGCGCCCCCGCGTAGTAGCGGAAGGTCTCGACCACCATCCCGATCTCGCCCCGCGCGTCGCCGATCGGCTTGCCGGCGTTGCGCGCCTCCAGCTGCGCCAGCTCCTCGTGCCGCGCCTCGATCGCCTCGGCCAGGTCGCGCAGCAGCTTCGCCCGGTCCGCCGGCGCCACCGCCCGCCAGGCAGCGAACGCCGCCTTCGCCCGCGCCACCGCCGCGTCGACCTCCTCCGCCCCCGCCCGCGGCACCTCGGCCATCACCCGCTCCGTCGCCGGCTCGACCACCTCGATCGCGCTCACGCCGCCCCCTTCCTCGACGCCGACGGGCCGATTTCCCTCCATATAGGGGTACTTTCGTCCCGTCGGCCGCTTGGGGTGGGGGTTCCGGCGCGGGCGGCGTCCACGAGCGCACCGATCAGCTGCGAGTCTTCGTCTTCCTCGGGGTGCCAGATGACGCCGAGGGCGAAGCGCTTGCCGGGAAGCTCGATCGCCTCGGGGAGGTCGTCCTCGGCGCTCCATCCCGTCACCCGCAGCCCCTCGCCGAGCTGGTCGACGCCCTGGTGGTGATGGGACCAGACGACGAAGCCCTCGACGCCGGCGGCGGTGCAGGCGAGCGACTCCGGCTCGAGGCGGATGTGGTGCTTGCTGAAGGTGCCGGCGATCGTGCGGTGCGCCTCGTTGCCGAGCGTCTCCGGCAGGTGCTGGACCAGCGTCCCCCCCAGCGCCACGTTCAGCAGCTGCATGCCGCGGCAGATCCCCAGCACCGGCAGGTCGCGCTCCAGCGCCCGCCGCGCCAGCGCCAGCTCGAAGGCGTCGCGATCGGGCCAGGTGCCGCGCGTCTCCGGGTGCGGCTCGGCGCCGTAGCTGGCCGGGTCGATGTCGGCGCCGCCGGCCAGCATCAGCGCGTCGACCCGGTCGAGCAGCAGGTCCGGGTCCTCGACGGCCGCCTCGTCGGGCGGCAGCACGATCGCGATCCCGCCCGCCCGCTGCACCGCGCTGACGTAGGCGCGCGGCGCCAGCGTCACCTCGTAGCCGTCCCAGACGCCCCAGCTGACCCGCTCGACCGCCGCGCAGATCCCGATCGCCGGCGCGCGCTCGCCCGCCGCACCGCTCATAGCCGCTCGAAGCCCCGGTAGCGCTCCCAGTCGGTGACGGCCGCCTCGAAGGCCTCGATCTCGACCGTGGCGCGGTTCAGGTAGTGGTCGACGACCTCGCCGCCGAAGGCATCCCGCGCCACTTCGCTGGCGGCGAAGGCGTCCCGCGCCGCGTAGATGTTCGACGGCACCCGCGGCTTTTCGGACTCATACGCGTTGCCCTCGAAGACCTCCTCCAGCGGCAGCTCGGCGTCGACACCGTGCAGTCCCGCTGCGATCATCGCGCTCAGGGCCAGGTAGGGATTGACGTCGGCGCCCGGCAGCCGGTTCTCCACCCGCAGCCCCTCGCCGTGGCCGACCACCCGCAAAGAGCAGGTGCGGTTGTCCCGCCCCCAGGCGATCGCGGTCGGCGCGAAGGAGCCCTTGGCGAAGCGCTTGTAGCTGTTGACGTGCGGCGCGTAGAGCAGCGTCAGCTCCTCCATGCAGGCCAGCTGCCCGGCGACGAAGCGCTCGAACAGCCCCTGGTCGGCGGCGAAGGCGTTGCCGTCGTCCTTCGCCAGCGAGCAGTGGATGTGGCACGAGTTGCCCTCGCGCTCGTTGAACTTCGCCATGAAGGTGATCGCGTGCCCCTCCTGGGCGGCGATCTCCTTGGCCCCGTTCTTGTAGATCGCGTGGTTGTCGGCGCTCCGCAGCGCCCCGTCGTAGCGGAAGTTGATCTCGTGCTGGCCGAGGTTGCACTCGCCCTTGGAGTTCTCGACCTCCATCCCCGCCCCGGCCATCTCGTTGCGGATCCGCCGGATCAGCGGCTCCACCCGCGAGGTCCCCAGCAGCGAGTAGTCGATGTTGTAGAGGTTGGCCGGCTCGAGTTCGTGGAAGCCCTTGCGCCAGGCCTCCTCGTAGGTGTTGCGGAAGACGATGAACTCGAGCTCGGTCGCCGCCTTGGCGGAAAAACCGCGCTCCTCCAGTCGGCGCAGCTGCCGGCGCAGGATCTGCCGCGGCGAGGCGGCGACTTCGCGCCCGTCCGACCACTGCACGTCGGCCATCACCATCGACGTCCCCGGCAGCCAGGGGATCGTCCGCAGCGTCTCGAGGTCGGGGACCATCTCGAAGTCGCCGTAGCCGGTGTCCCAGGAGGACATCGCGTAGCCGCCGACGGTTTCCATGTCGACGTCGACCGCGAGCAGGTAGTTGCAGCCCTCCGCCCCGTGCTCGAGCACGTCGCCGAGGAAGTGGCTCGCGGTCAGCCGCTTGCCCTGCAGCCGCCCCTCCATGTCGGCGATCGCGAGCAGCACGGTGTCCACCGCCCCGTCCGCGACCGCCTTCTTCAGCTCCTCGACGGTCATGTCGGAAACGTTACGCCAGCGTCTTCGGCAGCCCGCTCAGGGACGGGCCGGACCGACCTCGGGTTCGGGCCCGAGCGCTTCCTCGATTTCGATCTCCCGCACCTGCCCAGTGAAGTGTTTGCGGGCGGAGGCGAACCAGGCGATCGCGGCCAGGAGGATGACGACCCCCACCATCAGCGGCGCGTAGTTGAACGACTCCCAGCTGAATTCGTCGTTCCACGGCACCGCCAGCGGCGTGAACGGGAGGCAGAAGATGATCGTGATCAGCCCCACCCAGAAGGTCGCGAAGCTGTTCATCCACTTGTACTTGCGACCGTTGTTCCAGGGGCCGGGCTCGAAGTCGTCCCCCTTGCGCCAGCGCAGGAAGACCGGGATCACGTAGGCGATGTAGAGGCCGATGACGGCGATCGAAACGACCGCGAAGAAGGCGAAGGGGACGTTTTCGCCGTTCCCCTTCAGGGCCGGCAGGGTGATCAGCAACGCCGCGGTTGCCATCGCCAGCACGGCGTAGATCGGGACCCGCTCGGAGTTGACGGTGGAGATTTTCGACGAGGCGCGCGCCCCGAAGCCTTTGTCGCGCGAGAAGGCGTAACACATGCGCGAGGCGCTGGTCAGGCAGGCCGCGCCGCAGAAGAGCTGGCCGACGACGGAGATGATGAGGACGAACTTGCCCCAGCCGGTGCCGAGCGCTTCGGTCAGCAGGGTCGGCGCGAACCCGAGCGCTTCGTTGGCACCGTCGACGTTGGTGACCGCGAAGGTGATCGCCAGGAGGACGATCCAGCCGATCAGCGCCGAGTAGAAGATCGAGCGCCAGACGCCCTTGGCAGCGGTCTCCGCCGCCCCGTGCGTCTCCTCGGAGATGTGCGCCGAGGCGTCGAAGCCGGTGATCGTGTACTGGGTCAGCAGGAACCCGAGCGGCAGCACGTAGAACCAGTACATACCGTCGCTGAAGCCGCTGTTGTTGATCCGGTGGCCGAAGACGAAGCTGAAGCTCTGGTGGCCGTCGGGGACGACGATGAGGACGATGACGATCGCGGCGACGCCGATCACGTGCCACCAGACGGAGATGCTGTTGACCAGAGAGAGCATGTGCGTGCGCCTGATGTTGACCGCGGTGTGGACGAGCAGGATCAGGGCGAAGAGGAGGAAGACCTCCTCGAGGATGTGGACTTCGTCGCCGAAGTTGATCCCGAAGATGTTCACTTCGTAGAGGCCGAGGACGACGTTGAGGAAGGTCGCGCAGGCGTAGTCGACCGAGGCGAGGACGGCAACCAGGCCGATCAGGTTGAACCAGCCGGTGAACCAGGCCCAGACGGGACCGCCCAGCCGTCCCGACCACCAGTAGATCCCCCCCGCGGTCGGGTAGGCGGAGACCAGCTCCGACATGCAGAAGCCGATGATCAGGATCGGGATCGAGATCAGCGGCCAGCCGATCGAGATCGCGATCGGGCCGCCGTTGTTCCAGGCCTGTCCGTAGGTGGTGAAGCAGCCGGCGAGGATCGAGATGATCGTGAAGCTGATCGCGAAGTTGGAGAACCCGCTCCAAGCTCGGTTCAGAGACTGTTTGTAGCCGAGTTCGGCCAGTCGCTGTTCGTCACGATTCGGGGACGACACACTGCTCTCCATCGACCTTCTCCCTTCCTGAGCCTTCCCAAGCCCGTGGATAAAAGGTTCAACGAACCGACCTATAAGGTGAAAGCGAGCCTAGATCCTGCACTTGACCCGTGTCAATGGGCCGGTGGAGAATCTCTACCCGGCTTCGGGGCTTCTTGTACCCGCCTTCATGGCTTCCCTAGCAGACACCATTGGACCGATCTCGGCGCGGCTGGGGGAGCTCGAAGGGGATCCGGTCCCGCTCGAGGGCGGGATCACCAACCGCAACTACCGGGTCCGGTTCGCGGGCGAGGACGTGGTCGTGCGGCTGCCGGGGAAGGACACGCAGCTGCTGGAGATAGACCGCGGTGCCGAGAGGGCGGCGGGCGAGATGGCGGCGCGGGCAGGGGTCGGCCCGGGCGTGGTGGCGATGCTCGACGACCCGCCCTGCCTCGTCACCGAGTTCGTCGCCGGCGAGGCGATGGAGGCCGAGGAGCTGCGCGAGCCGGCGGCGCTGGCGGAAGTGGCGACGGCGCTGCGGACCCTGCACGGCTGCGAGGAGCGGCTGCCGATCGAGTTCTCGAGCTTCCGCATCGTCGAGGTCTACGCGGCGCGGATGGCCGACCGCGGCGCCGAGGTCCCGAGCTCGTATGAGTGGGCGCTGGCGGCGGCCCACCGGATCGAAGCCGCCCTCGTCGGGCCCGAGCACGAGCCGGTCCCCTGCCACGACGACCTCCTCGCCGCCAACTTCATCCGCTCGCCGCAGGGGGTGCGGATCGTCGACTGGGAGTACGCGGGCATGAACGACCGCTACTTCGACCTCGGCAACTTCGCCGTCAACAACGGACTCGACTCCGAGCAGGAGGCGGCGCTGCTCACCGCCTACTTCGAGGCGCCGGCGAGCGAGCGGCGGCTCGCCTCGCTGCGGCTGATGCGGTTCATGTCCGACTTCCGCGAGGCGATGTGGGGGGCGGTCCAGAGCACGATCTCCGACCTCGAGTTCGACTTCACCGACTACTGCGCGAAGCACTTCGACCGGATGCGCGAGTCGGCCGCCGACGGGCGGCTGGAGGCGCTGCTGGAGGAGGCCGGCGATGCTGCGGCCTGATCCCCCCGAGCGGGCCCGCTGCGTCATCGTCGGCGGCGGCGTCGGCGGGACCTCGCTCGCCTACCACCTGGCGAAGCTGGGCTGGGAGGACGTCGTCCTGCTGGAGCGCTCGCAGCTGACCTCGGGCTCGACCTTCCACTCCGCGGGGCTGGTCGGGCAGCTGCGCGGCTCGGTCTCGCTGACGCAGATGATGATGCACTCGGTCGAGCTCTACCGGCGGCTCGGCGAGGAGTCCGAGTTCGACCCCGGCTGGGTCGAGTGCGGCGGCATCCGCCTCGCCTCCAGCGAGGAGCGGATGGAGGAGCTGCGCCGCCAGGCCGGCTGGGCGAAGACCTTCGGCCTGCCGCTGGAGCTGATCTCCGCCGAGGAGGCGCAGGAGATGTTCCCGCTGATGTCGACCGAGGGCGTGCTCGGCGCCGCCTGGCTGCCGACCGACGGCTACATCGACCCGGCGCAGCTGACCTACGCGCTGGCCGACGGCGCCCGCCAGGGGGGCTGTCGCATCTTCACCAACACCCGGGTGACCGGGATCGACGTCAGCGATGGCCGCGTCTGGGGCGTGCGGACCGACAAGGGAGATGTCGAGGCCGACGTCGTCGTCGACGCCGGCGGCATGTACGCGGCCGAGATCGCCCGCATGGCCGGCGTCCGCGTCCCGGTGATCCCGATGTCCCACCAGTACCTCGTCACCCAGCCGCTCGACGCCGTCCGCGACGCGCGCCCCCTGCCGACGTTGCGGGATCCCGACCTGCTCGTCTACTACCGCGAGGACGGGGACGGGCTGGTGATGGGCGGATACGAGCGGCGCAGCGAGCCGGCCTTCCTGCCGCAGGGGACGGGTCGGGTGGAGGCGATCCCGGCCGACTTCAACGGGCGGCTGCTGGAAGAGGACTGGGAGCGCTTCGAGGAGATCACCGAGAACTCGGAGCGGCGGGTGCCGGCGATGGACCAGATCACGGTGACGAAACTGATCAACGGGCCCGAGGCGTTCACTCCCGACAACGAGTTCTGCCTCGGCGAAACCGAGGTGGCCGGGTTCTTCGTCTGCGCCGGCTTCTGCGCGCACGGCCTCGCCGGCGCGGGCGGTGTCGGCAAAGTCATGGCCGAGTGGATCGTGAACGGCGAACCGAGCCTCGACCTCTGGCACATGGACGTCCGCCGCTTCGGCGCCCAGTACCGCTCCCCCGCCTACACCCATGCGCGGATCCGGGAGACCTACGAGACCTACTACGACATCCGCTATCCCAACCACGAGCGGCAGGCGGGGCGGCCGCTGCGGATGTCCCCGGCGAACGCCTGGCACCGCCAGCACGGCGCCGCCTTCGGCGAGAAGTCCGGCTGGGAGCGGGTCAACTGGTACGAGAGCAACGCCGCCGCCGGGGACGAGGGGCTGCGGCCGCGGGGCTGGGCCGGCCAGCACTGGTCGCCGGCGATCGGGGCCGAGCACCGCGCCGCCCGCGAGGCGGTCGCGCTCTTCGACGAGAGCTCCTTCGCGAAGCTGGAGATCGAGGGCGAGGGGGCGGAGTCGTTCCTGGAAATCCTCTGCGACAACCGGGTCGCCCGCGGGGTCGGGCAGATCACCTACACGCAGATGCTGAACGGGCGCGGCGGGATCGAGTGCGACTTCACCGTCGCCCGCCTCGGCGAGGACCGCTTCTCGATCGTCACCGGGACCGCCTTCGGCAACCACGACCGTGAGTGGATGCGGCGCCACCTCCCCGACGGCGACGAGGTGCGGATCCGCGACGTCACCTCGCAGTGGGCCTGCTTCGGCACCTGGGGGCCGCGGGCCCGCGAGGCGCTGCAGCCGCTGACGCCGCAGGACCTCGGCAACGAGGCCTTCCCGTACATGTCGCTGCGGGAGACGACGGTCGGCAACGTGCCGGTGCGGCTGCTGCGGGTCACCTACGTCGGCGAGCTCGGCTGGGAGATCTACTGCCCGGCCGAGTACGGGCTCGGGCTCTGGCAGGCGCTGTGGGAGGCGGGCCAGCCGCACGGAATGCTCGCCGGCGGCTACCGGGCGATCGACAGCCTGCGGCTGGAGAAGGGCTACCGCGTCTGGGGCGCCGACATCACCCCGGACGAGACCCCCTACGAGGGCGGCGTCGGCTTCTGCGTCAAGCTCGACAAGCCGAGCGGGTTCGTCGGCGAAGAGGCGCTTCTGGAGGCGAAGGAGCGCGGGCCGCGCAAGCGGCTGCGCTGCCTCACCCTCGCCGACCCGCGCTCGATCGCGCTCGGCAACGAGCCGGTGCGGGTCGGCGGCGAGGTGGTCGGGCGGGTGACCAGCGGCGGCTACGGCTACACCGTCGAGCGCTCGCTCGCCTACGCCTACCTGCCGCCGGAGCGCTCCGAGCCGGGGACCGCGGTCGAGGTCGAGATCTTCGGCCGCTGGGTCGAGGGCGAGGTCGCCAGCGAGCCGCTCTTCGACCCGAAGGGCGAGCGCGTCCGCGCCTAAGGCGCTTTTCCGTCCCTATAGGACGTAAAGGCGCCTCGCTAGACCGCGACGGGCACCGGCAGCAGGCCGGCGAGGATGTGCTCGGTCCCCTCGGTGTGCTCGCGCATCAGCTTCGCCGCTTTCGCGCCGTCGCCCTTGCGAAGCGCTTTCAGCAGCTTCGCGTGCTGCTCGTTGGAGATCGCGAGGACCTCGGGCGGGTGGGCGATCAGCGCGATCAGGTCGCTCATCTGCGCCTGCACGTCGGTCATCGCGCTCAGCAGCCGCGGCGAGTGCGCGGCCTCGGCGATGCCGATGTGGAAGCGGATGTCGATCCGCCGGTACTCGCCGAAGTCCTCCAGCTCGCCGGCCATCCTCTCCACCAGCTCCGCCAACCGCTCGAACTCCGCCTCCTCCCCGCGCTCGGCCGCCAGCACCGCGGCGCCCGACTCGATCGCCACGCGGTAGTCGAGCACCGCCCAGGCGCCCTGGTCCAGCGGCTCCCCCGCGCTTTCGGCCAGCGGCGGCCGCTCGGCGACGAAGGTCCCGCCGGTCCGCCCCCGCTGCGAGACCAGATGCCCGCTCTGGACCAGCGCCGTCAGCGCCTGCCTCAGGGTCGAGCGGGAGATCCGCAGCCGCTGCGCCAGCTCCCGCTCCGGCGGCAGCTTGTCCCCGGGCGCCAGCAGCCCCAGCCGAATAGCGCTTCCCAGCCGCTCGACAGTCTCCTCGAACGTGCTCGCCGGCCGCACCGGCATGAACACAGCCTCGACCGCCGCGTCCCTCTCCATGCAACAACCGTAGCGCCGGCTAGGAATCCATGTAGCGGTTGAACGCCTCACGCGCCAGTTCGCTGAGCGACTTGCCTTCCTTGTCAGCCCGAGCCCAGGCGGCTTTGTGCAGCTCTGGCGGAACCCGGAAGCTGACGCGGGGCGAGAGCCCGTTGGGACCAAGCGAGGGGCGGCCGACGTAGCGCCGCTCGAGCATGGCCGGATCAGGCGGGTTCTTCTCGATCTCCTCCGCCCACTGTTCGGCGATCTCCTCGGTAAGCACCATGCCGGACCGCGTGACGAACTCGTCCTCTTCCCTCCTGACCTTCTTGCGTGGCTTCTCTACTTTCCCCATGCCCGCGCCTCCTCATAGAGAGCACCGAATTTGTTCCGCATCTCCATCGCGTGGATCACCCTGAAGTCCTCCTCCCACGATTCAGCCGCGACCACCTCGAGCGCGACTTCCTCCAGGTCGTCGCCGAGGAAATAGACCCTGCGGTCGAGGTCATCGGTGGCCGGATTCCAGAACCGGTCGACAAGCTGAAGGCCGCAATGATCAATGACGTACCGAGACCGCTCAGGTGAGATTCGGTGCTTCGTCGCTGACCGCGCGAACGTAATTCTGACTTCCTCTGGCCAAACATTCTGTCGGACAGAATAGCGGAGGCTTGGGTCCAGCTCCTTCCGCAGCACCCGCATTAGCAGCCACGGCGGGTTCACCTCTTCGTACCTGGTCTTGGGAACGAAGACGAAGGCGCGACCGTCGTCGGCGAGGTGGAGGTAGTCGCGGGTCCAGTAGTGCTTGTAGGCCTGGATGCGGGTGCCGTCGGTCAGGAGGACGGTCCCCATCCACATGAAGTCGACGACGTGGTCGGGAGCGAGGCTCAGCAGCGGCTCCCATTCGGGCGCGTCGACTTTGAGGATCGGCCTCTGATGGCTCTGCGGGCGGGCACGACCGACAACCTCACGAGGAAGCTGTGACCGAACAAGACCCGGGAATGCCGCTTCTCGAAATTCTTCGTCGCGGATTCGCAACTAGGACGACTGGCTAAGGATTCCTGACCGGTAGTAGGCTCGTTCGATGCCGACCTTCGCGGTCCGCTTCAAGGGGTTGATGACGGCGCAGGAGCGCGAGCGGCTCAGCGCGGCCGGGGTCAAGGTCGAGGGCAGCCGCTCCTCGATGGTCGCCGGCGATCCGGAGACCGGGACCGTCCGCACCGGCCGCCCGATCTACACCGTCGCCGTCGAGGCCGCCTCCGAGGACGAGGCGCTGGCCAGGATCCGCGAGGCAATCGAACCCGACACCTCCAACTTCTCCGGCTGGGAGGTCGGCCCGCTGTAGCCGCTCAGCCTTCGTGCGCTTCCCGCAGGCGCTGAAGGTCGGTGAGGTCCTCGGGACGCCCCGCCAGTTCCTTCAGCTTCACCAAATCCTCATAGCTGATGATCTTGATCGGCAGGCCACCGATGCGGTCCTCGAGTGCACCCGGGGAAAGCTCCTTCCACAGGGCCGCATCTCCGATCCACTGCATCACGTCGAGCCGCCCCAATCGGGTCGAGAGAACCCAGTTCCCCCCCAGCTCCAAAGTCGCGGGATCCAGGGGATCAGGTAGCTCCCCCTCTTCGAAATCCTCTGCTCCTTCGATCTCCGCCTCAAGCTCGACCAGGACTTTGGCCAGCCGCTCCAGATTCTCCCGGTCAGGTGCCGGCACGACGTCGACGTCCTTCGTCGCGCGGACGTGCCCGTGGTATCCCACAGCGACCCCGCCGATGAGCAGGAACTCGACCTTTGCCTCCACCAACCGCTGGAGGATCGCCTGGATGTCGAGCTCAGGCAATGCCCCGCCGGCGTCCTGCCTCGGCTACCCGGGACATGAATCGGGAGAGTTCGAAGACCTGTTCGGCCCGCTGCGCGGGGGTCAGCTCTCGGTAGTCGCGGCGGAGTGCTGCGCGCTCGGCTTTCCCATCCGGGCTCCAGTTGCCGATTCGCTCACCTTTTTTCACGGTCTGATCGTACCTTCAGCAGCAGCCTGGTCGGCGACGACCGGGCGGATCGAGGCAGGACCGTCAGCCCTGGTGCCCCCGCGGCCCCGGTTACGTACCTCGGTGTCAGCAGTACCACTTAGCCTGGGCTCATTATTTAGATCGGATAGCTTGGCCGATACTTGGTGATTTCCCTAATATGTCCGCCATCGGCGGCACGGGGTCATCGAAAGGGAGCTCGCGGGGGGAGCAGGGCCAACGGTTACGGTTGGCCGAGCTTCTGCGAGCGCGGGCGCCGGAGATCCAGCAGGCCATCCTCGATCGCCTCGAGGGCCTCGAAGGTAACAATCCGGTCCGCGAGCCGGATTACCTGCACGGGCTCAACGAGGCCGTCCGCAAAGGAGTGGAGTACGGAATCGAAGTGGTCGCGGTCGGGGCCGAGCGGGCCGAACCCGCACCGCTGGCGCTGCCCACCCAGGCCCGCCTGGCGGCCCGCCACCGGATCTCCCTCGCCGTCGTCATCCACCGCTTCACCGTCGCCAAAGGCAGCTTCCAGGAGTTCGTGCTGGAGGAAGCCGCCGCGATGCCGGACCTCGCGCCGGCCCAGCTGACCGAGGCCCTGAACGCCCAGGAGTGCGTCCTCCAGCAGCTGATCGCGACCGCGACCGAGGAACACCAGCGGGAGACCTCGGCGCCCGCCACCACCCTGGAGGCCCGCATCGCCGAGCGGGTTCGGCGCCTGCTCGACGGCGAGCAGGTCGACGCATCCCTCCTCGAATACGACCTCTCAGGCCACCACCTCGGCCTCGTCGCCCGCTCCCCGGACGCCCACCCCCTCCTGCGGCAGCTGAGCGCCGAGGTCGACGGCAGGCTCCTCGCGGTCGTCCCCAACGAGGCCGAGACATGGGCCTGGATCGGCGCCCGCCGCCCGATCGAGGCCGACGCCGTCCTGCGCTGGGCGGAGGGCGCCTGGCCGGACACGACGCCGCTCGGAATCGGCGAGCCCGCCGCCGGCATCTCCGGGTGGCGACGGACCCACCACCAGGCCTATGCCGCGGCCGGCCTCGACCGATCGGGCTCGAGCACGGCCCTCAGGTACCGGGACGTGGCGCTGATCGCCGCCGCCGCCAGGGACCCGCTGACGATCGCCTCCCTGTGGGAGATGTACCTGGCCCCGCTGGACCAGGGACACCGCGAGGTGCCGCTGCGCGAGACCCTCCGCGCCTACTTCGCAGCCGGCGGCAACGCCAGCTCCGCCTGCTCGGCCCTCGGCGTCAGCCGCCAGACGGTCGCCAACCGGCTCCAGACCGTGGAGGAGCGCCTCCAGCTCCCCCTGGCCAAGTGCGCCGACACCCTCCAGGTCGCCATGCGCCTCGAGGAGCTGGGCCACTTCTCAGATCCGCCCGACTCTCGTTCCTGACATTTGACTTTCTGCGCGCCACGCGTGCGTCGCGGCCTCCTAGGGTCGCGGGCGAGGACTTCGCTCAAAGCACTTGTAGACGAAAGGTTGCGCTAGATTCATGCCTGTGATAGCGAGAAGGGGAAGATGGACCGACGCCCGGCTTGATGACCTCAACAAGAAGGTCGACGGCGGTTTCGCCAGGGTCGATGCTGACATTCGCGACCTGCGGGGGGAGATGAGGAGCGGTTTCGAAAGGTTCGACAAGAAGTTCGACCGCTTGATCCTTACCTTGCTGGCTACCGTCGCCGGCGCCATCCTCACCCACTTTCTCTAACGCGTGCGATGGACGCAGTCGGCCACAACGCTCGCGAACACCGCTCTGATCGAGCACTACCCGTAGCGAACAGCAGAACTTGATCCATGGTTCCCGAATTGGAGAATGTCTTTCGCAGGGTGGTTGTCGGGAAGACGACAAAACATTTCGCTACAGTGGGACCATGACTGACAAGAGCTGTACCGAGCGGCAAGGGTTTAGAAGGACCGTCTCGAGATCGCCAGGACCTGCCGGCGGCGGCGCGCTGATTCGTTCGCATGACGTCCGCCCCGCCGGCATTCTCGGCAAGTTCGTCCGGAGACCGCTTGCGAGGCTTTTTGCTTTGTGCGCACCACTCGTGCGTCGCATCCTCCTAGGGTCGGGAGCGAAACTTCGCTCAAAGCATTCGTAGACGAAAGGTTGCGCTAGAATCATGTCTGTGACGACTCCAAGGGAAGCGTGGACCGACCCCAGGATCGACGACCTCAGCGAGAAGGTTGACACGGGGTTCGAGAAGGCCGATAAGAAGATGGAAGCGGGCTTCGACAGGCTCGACAAGAAGTTCGACCGCTTGATTTTCACACTGCTGGCCACCGTCGCCGGTGCCATCCTCACGCACTACCTTTAAAGCGCACACCTTTCGTTCCTGATTTTTTGCTTTTTGCGCACCGCCCGTGTGTCGAAGCTTTCCTCCTAGTAGCTGCCTGAGCATCATCGGCACGATGATCGGGGTCAACTCCGCCTAGCTCCCTCGGCGTGCTCATCAAGACCGAAGGCTTGTATCAAAGAGTTGATCTACGGTCTGGTTCCGATCGGCGCCAGCAGCGTCGGCACCTTCATCCACAGCCTCATCTCGTGGTTCGCCTAGCGCGAGACATGAGACGGGCTTCGACGAGCTGACGCGGACTTGTAGCTCAAAGGGGGGGGTGTGCCGGGAGACTCATGGCTTTCGTTCCAAACTTTTTGCTTTGTGCGCGACACCCGTGCGTCGACCCGGCCTAGGGTCGTCTGCAGAGATTCGCCAGAAAGCCTGTGTAGACGAAAGGTTGCGCTACAATCATGACCGTGGAGGCTCCTAAAAGAACTGCCTGGCCCGACCCCCGGATCGATGACCTCAGCAAGAAGGTCGATACCGGGTTCGCCAAGGTTGACGAGAGGTTCGACAAGGTTGACGAGAGGTTCGACAAGTTGATGTGGCGACTACTGGCGTTCGCAGGCGCCATCGTCGCCGCCCAGGTCGCTCCTCATCCCTGGTAGTCGCGCGCTGGGTGCGGCGGTGGACGTCCTCACCCGTGACCTCCGGCGCGAGATGAGAGACCGGTTTGAGAGGTTTGGCGCAGCAGCGCCACCCTGATCCACGCCCTCCCCAGCCACGGTGGCTAGCAGCTACCCGCAGCGATTCGCGAACTTCGAGGCGAGATCAAATGGTGATCTACAGTCTGGGCCGAACGGCGCCAGCAGCGCCGGCACCTTCATCCACAGGCACATCTCGTGATTCGCCTAGCGCGAGGCCGGAAGAGGGCTTCTGACAAGCTGACCCGGTGGCTCCAGGTGTCGCCTCGGGATCAATTGCACGCTGCTCGCAAGCCCTCTCGTAGTTCGCCACGGCCTGAACGCGGGGATTGAAGCCAAGCGCTTCCGGGTGGGCTCGCCTACTGGCTGCAAACAGCGGTTCCTAACCGATGTCCAAAGTACGAGCCGGTTTTTTGGCACATCGCACGTGCCGACAGCGATGTTCCATTGCACACTGAACTGTCCGCACCTGGAATTGGTCTCGGTGCAAGGCTTACGAAGGAGATATATATGTCCCTTGCAGCACAGCGGTCAAAGCTTTTGATCGCTCTTGCAGCCTGTGTAGCTTTACTCAGCCTTGGGTTTGTCGGCGCTGGAACGGCACAAGCTGGGTGGGGAAATTTCTGCAGTCCCGTCACTCTTGGGGGATATGTCGAATGCCGTGGTCCCTCGGTAAGGCTAAATCAGGCCTACGGCTGGGGCGACCAGCACTCTGTCTGCGTTGGAATTGTGCCCTTTGCTACGTGGTCGTACAACTGTTCCTCTGGGCCCGGCTCAGGTGTGTATTCCGCCAAGTTGTCGGAACCCCTCACTACCCAGCCGGCTATTAGGAACCACGCTGCCGGAACTAATACGGTTCACGGAGTTTATCTGTTCCCGTAATCCAGCATGTGCGGGGTCGGTACCGGCCCCGCACTCGCATAATGTTAAAGACCCTCAACATCGCCTGTGTCCTTATCGGACTTGTTTTCGCCGGCGGTTGTGGTCAGCCAACTCGTCATGCGGGTCCGACCGATAGCGCTTTTAGAAGCGCGGCAGAGAATTTTCGCATTCTTCGGAGCCCTTCTGAGAAGATGCCACTGATTCTGCGGCGGCACCTTTCGCACATCCTTTCCGGCCAGCTAGATGGGCCATTCATGCCAAGGGCAGTTCAATCTGCTCAAACAGCCCACGGCTCCGTGTGGGTTTTTCTAGCTGGAGACGCACTGTGTCTAGCCCAAGCCGGGCGCGGGGCAGTAGGCTGCTCCGCAGCATCTCACGGGGGTCAGAATGGAGTATCTCTTGGAGTCTTTTCACCGCCTTCCAAAAGAGTCCCAAGACCCCATAACTTCCTGCTCATCAGTTTGGTACCCGACGGAATCAAGCAGGTTGAATTGACCATCGGGGGCCGGAGCTACACCGTCAAGGTGAAGCACAATTTGGCTTCAGCGTCAAGCGATCAGCCAATACAAGAAAAAGGCTGGATTCCACGGGGGACTAGGGCCTTGCGGGGTATTAGCGCTGTTCGAACGTGTGCTGGTACTGCGTGGCGGGACCGCTGCCGTAGATCGGGTTGAAGGGGGCCTGCTGTTTGCAGGGCGGGGCGGCTATTTCGGAGGTGCTGGTCTTTTCGGTGCCAGTAAAGGCGTACTGCTGGATTCGTTCGAAGAGAAGCTTGGCGTTTTCGTCCTGGGTTCTCGTGACTTCACCCTTTTCGTTGCGGCTCTCAATCGCTCGTTCCTTGAAGCCCTGGTTTTCCCAATCGCTCGGATCTATCGTGGCAACGATCCCGGCGGTGCACTGGCGAATGTCGAAGCTCGGAAGGCCTGACACGAGATCTTCCGCCCACTTTGGCGGGCTGTAGGCGCTATTTCTGTTGATCGTCAAGCGCCGGGGATAGCTGGAAATAGTTTCGGGGTTCATCCCCCCGATAACCCGTAGGTAGCGGGGAGCTTCGCCCGTCTGTTCACCGGTCGGATCCACCAATTCACCGTTGAACGTCGCAGCGATGTTCCCGAAGAATGAAGCAAGATCGACCCGATACAGCTTCAGGCCCACAAGGATGGGGTTGAGGTTGCGGATGAAGGGATCAACCGCCCGTAGAAGCGGCGGGAATTCATCCCGGAAGATCGTGCGCAGCGCCGAGAAGCCAGACGGAGCGCGCTTGATCACGGGGCCGAGTCCTTCGAAGAATGCTTTGGATTCCGGGGCGAGCTTCGAAAGGGCGATCAGCGTCGGCGAGAGTTCTTCGGCCGCGGGCACCAGCTGGCGCATCAGCGGATCGGCATTCAGCGAGAAGCCTTTGAGGCGGGCAAAGGTCGTTCTCGACTCGTCGAGGAAGGTGGGGAAGGCGCGGAAGAGGGCTTCGATGTCCCGGTCACGCCGAGCCGCCGTCTGGAAGACGGCGTTGGAACTCTGGATCAGATCGGCCAGCTGCCCTTCCCGTCCGCGCAGAGCCTGGAAGGTAGTGGCGCCGTTGCGGAAGAGCTGACCAACGGCCAGGCGCTGGCTGTCGAGGACACGGAAGAGCTTGTCGAATTCAGTGAAGGTCGGCTCGAGACCCCCAAGGGCGTAGGACAGGCTCTGGCCCTGACCGTTGATGGCAACCGCGGCTTCCTGCATCCATTCCTGGAAGGCGGCGCGGGTCTGGGCGTTGAAGGTGCGGAAGATCTCGTCGAGCTGGACGGATTCGGCGACGTTAGCCTCGGGCAGCGTGCCACCGTCCTTGAGTTCTTCGCCTTCACGGGAGCCCGGCGTGAGTTCGATGTAGGTCTCGCCGAGGAGGGTCTTCGTGCGGAGGATCGCGCGGGTCGACTCGGGCAGCGGTGCGTAGCGGTCGTCGATCGCCGCCGTTGCCAAAGCCTGTTTGCCGTTCGGCGCCAGCTCGATCTTCTGGACTTTTCCGACGTTGACGCCGGAGATACGAACGTCGGATTGTTCGGCAAGCTGCGTCGCCTCGTTGAAGGGGACCTTGATCTCGTAGGTCTTGGCGCGGAACGGCGTGGGGCCGCCGAAGGTGACCCAGAGGAAGAGCAGGATCCCGAAGCAGGACAGGGCGAAGCCAGTAATGACTAGAAGCTGAGTGGTGCTGGGGGCGCGCTTGCTCATTTGGTTTCACCAGCCGTGACGTACTGGCATCTGTTTTCAGGTTCTTCAGTTTCGAATGAGACGGGTATTTCTTGTTTCCGCGGAAGCCCAATGACTTCAAGCAAGGTCTGGATGAAGTACTTCTGTTCAGCGCTCTGTGCGGCAACGAACCCGTATCCAAGATCCGCACCGGTGCAGGAGATCCCAGCGAGACTGCGCAATATCGGTCCACCCGCGTCTTCAAGGTTGAAGGAGGCATTGAAGTCATGGTTGAGCCAGGGGAGGTAGAAGAGGTAGCTCTGGCGGGACCCTTTCGGCTTGTAAGTAAGCTCGTTGAGGAAGGAGTTGAAGCCGCCCAGCGAGTTACCGAAGCTCCTTACCGTCTTTTCGAACGGCTTTGCGGCTTCGGCGCTGTGCTCGAGGACCGGGCGGATTTCGCGGCTGAAGGGCCGGATCTGGTCCCGAATCGGGGGGGTCGTTTCCTTGAAGAGGCGCTCGGTCGCCTTGAAGGCCGGCGTCAAGGCCTGGGCCTGCGGGATCAACTTGATCAAGGTTGGGTAGGCCGCCTGGGAGAAGCGGTTGGAGCTGGCGAGACCGGCCCGGGCGGCCGCGAGTGAGGAGGGGAACTCTTCGAACGCCGCCTGGACCGACTGCTGCTGGTTGGCGAAGTTGCCGAGGGCGTCCTTGGAGGAAGTGACGAAGCGTTCGAGGGCGGAGTCGTGACGGGCCAACTCGCTCGTCAGCTGGCCGAAGTTGTGGATTACGTGCGAGAGGGCGACGTGGCGGGCGGCGACCGCCTTGTTCAGCTTCGCGGTGTAGTGGACGAAGGGCTGGAAACGACGAAGGGCGTTCCCGAGCTGCTTGCCGCGACCGCCGATGCCCTGGGCGCCGCCGGCGACGAGGAGCTGGATGTACTGGCGGGTGTCGGCGTCGAGGGTGGCGAGGAAGGCGTCGAGGTTGGTGTTGGGTTCGGTCTGGGTCTGGGTGAAGTTGTCGCCGTCCTCGGCGTGGCCCTTGGCGGAGCCGGGTTCGATCTCGACGATCATGTCGTTGAGGTTGGTTTTCGGCCGCAGGAGGAAGCTGGCGTCGGGGTGGATCAGCTTCATGTACTTCGGCTCGATGTCCATGCCGACGACCGCGTGCCCTTCTTCGAGGTCGACCGAGGTGACCTTGCCGATCTGGATGCCGGCGATGTCGACCGCCTGGCCCTGGCCCGGGGTCACGGCCTGGGCCGTCGAGAACTCGGCGCTGATGTGTTCGAATTCTTCGCCGACGAGCGGGATCCAGGCGGGCAGCGAGGCTTTCTGCTGGGTGAAGATCCCGAGCATCATCACGATGCCGGCGATCGCGAGGACGACGATCGCGATCGTGTCCTTGCGGTGGCCGCGCGCCTGCCGGCCGAGCCAGGCGCGGAAGTGGGCCGAGCGGCTGACTTTCGGTTCCGGAGCGCTCACGGGTTCACCCCCGCAACTGATGGGGACGGCGGACCCGGCTGCCCGAGCGCGCCGTTGACGTCGGGGACCGGGTTCGTGTAGCAGCGGACGTCCGGCTTATGGGGAGGCCTGCCCCCTAGCTGTGGCTGCGTTCCAAGTGGGTCTTCGATCGTGTGGGCGTAGTTGATTTTGTCGCTGAGGGTGTCAGCATTGGCTTGAGGATTCGGTTCCCCTACTAAGACATCGCCACCCCCGACCTGGGCGCGAGCGTAGGGGCCATTTCCGTCGAAGTTCTGCGCCACGCCAGCGAAGTTGACGAGGTTGTAGAGGAACTCGCGGTAGTTGGGCCCGCCGGTGCTGAAGCGGTCGTTGATCACCTGGTTGCCGGTCGGCACCATCACCTTCGAGGTGCAGAGGCTGAGCCGATTGAGCTGGGGCAGGGTGGTCTTCTTGCTCGCCTGCGCGGCGGCGGCGAGGGCGGGAGTGGATTCGCGCAGGAGCTTGACGTCACCGCCCGCCTCCCTGCCAGAGAGGAGCGGCCGGATCTGGGCGAGGAAGGGTTTGGAGGCGCTGATCAGTCCTGGGAGCTCGGCGACGGCGGGGCGGAACTCGATCGCGTAGGTGCGCAGCGGCGGCAGGGTGCGGTTGAGGCTGACGAGGGAAGCGTGGGTGATGCGGAGGGTCGGGGCGAGGAGGTGGATCGTTGCGGAGAGGTTGGTGGACTGGTTGGCGAGGGCGCCGGTGAAGACGTCGAAGTTGACGATCAGGCCCTGCAGGTCCCGCTGCTGGTTGGCAAAGGCGCCGAAAGCGCGGCCGGCGCTGGAGACGAGGCGGGAGAGGTCCTTTTGCTGGGTGCCGAGGAGGGCGTTGGTGACCTGGGCGCTGTAGCGGCCGGCGTCGCCGCCGTACTTGAAGGCGCCGTTGAGGGCTTCGGCTCCCGACTTGCCTTTGACCTCGGGAAGCTGGGTCTGGTCTTCTTCGGCGCTCGGTTCGTGCGTGAGGGCGGTGCCGTAGCTCTCGAGCAGGCGGCTGAGGTCGGCCCGGACCGGGGACTGGAGGGCGGTGAGGATTTCGTCGAGCTGGACCGCGGTGGAGGTGCGGCTGACGGGGATCGTGCCGCCGCTGTCCATCTCCGGTGCGCTGGGGCTGCCGGGGTCGAGTTCGATGAAGAAGTTGCCCTCGAGGAAGATGCGGGGCCGGATCGCGGCGAAGGCGTCGTCGTGGATCGGCCGGCCGGAGGAGTCGACGGTGAAGGTGACCTTGGTGCTGTCGCCGTCGCGCTCGGTCTTGACGACTTTGCCGACGTCGACGCCGGCGATCCGCACGGGGGAGTTGAGGGCGACGTTGGCGGAGTTGGAGAAGGTCGCGTTGACTTCGTAGCCGCGGCTGGTGAACGGGACGTGTTTGGTGAAGGCCAGGTAGGGGCCGATCGTGAAGATGAGGATGAAGACGATGGCGATGGTGACGTTGCTGGGCCGCCACTTGATGCGGCCGGTGCCGGCCGCGGCCGCGCGTCGATCGCGCTCGGGGAGGCGGCTCACTTTTTCACCTGCCCACGCGTGTCGGTTCCCCAAAGCTCGGGGGATCTTCCAATTACGGTCTTGCCCGTCGCATACTTCTCATTCCCAGCTTCACACACCTGGCTTTGACCAGGGGCGGCCGTCTGTGGGTAAGGGTTGTAATGGAGATGATTTTCTCGGCTGGCTGGATCATTCGCCGGTGCGCTGGCAAAGGTGCTCTCGCTGTTCGGTCCTTCGGGCGGAGCAAAGGAAACGAACTGCAGCCAGTTTCCGTTGCTGTTTCCTTCTTTGCTGGCGCTGGCAAGCTCGTTGAAGGTGAGTGACCAGTAGTTACAGACAGTCTGACTCGGAGTTATGTAGGACAGCGACGGCTTGAGAAGGTTATTCGTGTCCGTCAGCAGTTCAAGCCCGTTGAACACGCCCGGCGCTTCCTGGAAGTCGACGAGGGCTTCCGCAGTCGGCTGCAGCTGGTTGTTGAGGACGGGGGAGGCGTTGAGGACCGGGATGCCGGCGTGGAGGGATTCGGCGATGACCGGTGAGGTCTCGGCGAGGGCTTTGACGCCCGGACGAAGGGCGATGAAGAAGCGGCCGGTATCGCGGAGGAAGGGGCGGATCGCCGGCAGATCGGCGTTGACCTCGTCCAGGGTCGGCGGGCTCTTTTCGATCGTTTCCTGGATGTAGGGGCGGGAGACGCGGGCGAAGGCGGCGAAGGTGCGGTCGAGGGCGACGAACATCTGTGCCTGCGTCTCGGCGACGGGGGCGACGGTGGCGGAGAGGGCCTCGAGCGAGCGCCAGAAGCCGGCGAAGTTGGAGCTGGGTTCGACGATCTTGCGGAGGATCGGCTGGCCGTTGACGGCGGCACGGCGGAGGGCGCCGAAGGCTTCGTTCAGCTGCGGGCCGCGGCCCGCGAGGGCGTTGCCGAAGCCGGCGAGGTTCTGGCGGATCGCGTCGCGGGTCTTTTCGTCGAACATGTCGAAGAACTGGTCGATGTCGACCGGTTCCGGCTTGGCGGCGGTGACGGGGATCGTTTCGCCGGCCTCGAAGCCCTTTTCCGAGCTGCCCGGAGTGACCTGGAGGAACTTGAGGCCGAGGGCCGACTTGGGGCGGACGGTGAGAGTCGAATCGACCGGCAGCGGTTCGGCGCTCTTGTCGAGACTGAGAGTGAGTTCGGCGGCGACGTTGCCGTTCTGCAGCTGGACCGGGACCACCTTCTTGACGATGCCGACGCGGACCCCGCCGATCCGGACCTCGTTGCCTTTGACGAGGGCGTCGGCATTGGGGACACGGGCCTTGAGGTTGTAGGTGGAGACGAAGGGGAGGCCGTTGTTGGCGTTGTAGGCGAGGAAGACGGCGACGATGACGACGAGCACCGTCACCGCGCCGACGAGGATCGGGCTGCTGGCAACGCCGCTGATTCCGCTGCGGTTCCTCATGGGCCCAGGAGGTAGTCGAGAAGGGGTTCGGTCCCTTCGGTTTTCGAAGCCTTGGCGACGCCGGCTTCACCTTCGGACTCCGGTTCGGTGCTGCCTCTTTGCCCCACGCCAATCGCAGGGCCCGCCCCTGCAACGCTGCCGCCATTAGCTTCTTCCGTCCTCTCCTCAAGGAGACGGAAGAGTTCAACGGGATCGGTGGTAGCAGACTCGGATGCGAATCCACCATTGAAGTTGGCATTGCATCCCGAAGTTCCTACCGGAGCGATGACGTATTCGAGACAGTTAGAGAGGGTCACCCGCGATCGCCCAAAGTGCCCGTATTGGTCGAATCCGTTCAGGACTGCAGTCGAGTTATAGATGAGTTCGGTCAGCCCATCCCAACCCTTCGTCTGCTTGATGTTCACCAGCAGCTTCGCCAGGTCCCCGGTCGGCTTCACCCCCGACTTCGCCAGGTCGCGCGCCTTCTTGATCACCGGATCCGCTTCGCGGAATATCGGCCCCGACGCTTCGCCCGCGTTGCCGAGGCTCTTCAGCGAGACCGTCAGCGCTTCGGAGAACGGAGTCAGGGTCTTGGTCGCGTCGGTCAATGAGGGGGCGGCGGTGCCGAAGTCTTCGAAGACCGGCGTACCTGCGTCGGAGAAGGTCTGCAGGCTCCGCATCGTCTTGCGGAACTCGACCAGGAAGGTGGGGAATTTCTGCAGCGCCTCTTCCAGTTCCGGTCCCTTTTCGGCGCTCGCTTCGGCCGCCGCGCCGGAGCTGGAGAAGAAGCCGGCGACCGCCTGGCGCTCGCGCGCGAGCGGGCCGAGGATTTCGTCGGAGTCGCCGGCCAGCTGCGCCAGCTGCTTGCGCTGGGCGGAGAGGATGCCGAAGAGGCGGTCGACGTCGCGGAGGACGGGGTTGGCGCGCTTGACCAGGACCTCGATGTCTTCGCCGCGGCCGGCGAGGCCGGCGCCGAGTTCGTTGAAGATCAGCCGGAAGCGCTGCGCATAGGGCAGCGACTGGATGTCGTTGATCAGGTCCGGGTCGACGCTGGTGCCGTTGTTGCCGAGCGGCAGCAGGTACTCGCCGGCGCCGGCTTCGCCGTCAGGGATCTTCTTCAGCGCGGGGGGCGGTTCGCTGCCCGGCGCCCGCGGCAGCGTCGTCCGGCAGTCGACGAACTTCTCGCCGATCAGCGACTGCGGCCGGATCAGGCAGGTGGCGTCCTGGCGGAAGTCCTGGAAGCCGGGGTCGGTGATCTTCATCACGATCACCGCCTTGCCGGGCTTTTCGACCTTTTCGCCGTTCTTGTAGGCGACGACGTCGCCGGGCATCGTCACGTTGACCGATTCGATTTCGCCGACGTTGGCGCCGGCGACCCGGACCTGCTCGCCTTTGACCATGAAGCCGCCGTTGTCGAAGATCGCCCGCACCCGGTAGCCGTCGGAGGAGCCGCCGCCGGAGGCGATCAGCACCACCAAGACGACGGCGGCCACCAGCCCGAGTGCGAGTAGGAGTCGCTTGCTCATGGGCCGGGGGGCACGTCGCCGGGGTCGCATTCAGAGGAGTCGACGCTGCCGCCGCCGACCCACGGGCTGGAGCCGTCGGCGGCGGGCTGGGTGGCGCCGCCGGGGCAGCGCCGGTTGACTTCGGTCGAGCCGAAGGGATCGAACTGTTCGGATTTATGAATCGGTTCGAGTTCGGAGCTGCCGGCGTTGTAGCGGAAGAGGTTTTGGCCGGCGGTCACCGCGCGCACGTAGTGGCCGTTGCCGTCGTAGTAGCCGGCGACCTGGCCGAGCTTGCTGAAGGCGTTGAAGAGGTCCGGCGTGTAGGCGCGGATGAACTCGAGGTTCGGCTGGAAGTCGGAGATCGCCTGTTCGGCATGCGGGAAGGTGCGCGAGGTGAGGTTCTGGACCTTGGGCAGGACCGCGAGCAGTTCGGCGAGGTCGTTGGCCTTGCCGGGCCGGTTGACGACGAGCCGCAGGTTGTGGACAAAGGGCACCAGTTTCTGGAAGACCGGGCGCAGTTCGGCGAGGAAGGGCGCCAGTTCCTTGGTCGCCGGCTTCGCGGTGTTGACCAGCGGTTCGAGGTCGTCGAGCGCGGCCCGCAGGTTGACGAAGGTCGTGTTCGACTGCCGCAGCACCGGCGGCAGCCGCCGCAGGGTGGCGTCGAAGGCGGCGGTTTCGCCGGCGATCGCGTTGAAGGCGGTGCTGGCGTTGCCGATCGCGCTGGAGAGCTCTTCGCCGCGCCCGGCCACCGCGGTGGTCAGGCGCGAGGAGCTGACGACGAAGCGGGAGAGGAGGCGCTGGTCGGCGTTGAGTTCGTGGGCGAAGGCGCCGGCCCGGTTGAGGGCGCTGCCGAAGTACTTGTAGGCCTGGTTCGCGTTCTTGCCCTGGCCGGAGTAGAGCGCCGCGTTGCCGCGGATGAAGTCGCTGAGGCCCTGCCGCACCCGCGGCGGGAAGGTGTTGAAGAGCTGGTCGATGTCGACCGGCGTCGTGGTCGAGGCGAGGCCGAGTTCGGCGCCGTCGTCGAGGGCCGGGTTGCTGTTCGGCCCGGGGCTGATCGAGACGTAGTGGTTGGCGACGCCGGAGAGCGAGGTGGCGCGGATGACCGCGGTCGTGCCTTCGTGCAGCTCCTGGTCGACCGAGACCTTGACTTCGGCGAGGTTGTCGTCGGTGAGGCCGATGCTTTCCACCGTCCCGACCGGGGAGCCGCCGATCAGGACCTGGTTGTCGGGGACCAGCTGGCCGGCGTTCTGGAAGACGAGGGTGTACTTGTGGCCGCCGCCGCCGCTGAAGAGCACGACCGCGAGGACGATCACCGCCGCGGCCAGGGCGACGATCACCGCGATGCGGGCTGGGGTAGTTCCCCGGCTCGCTGCCGGGCCCTTCTCCTCGCCTAATGGTTTGGCAGCCACGGATCGTCGCTTGCTTTCAGGTTCCCCGGCCCCTCCGACCCGGTAGAACGGCTGGAAGATCGTATCCGAGGGGTCCCCCGGCAAGTCCCCTGCAAGTGAGGACTTAACTGGAAATCAACGCGCTACTCTGGGCCTTGGGAGCGGTTGAGGGAGATGGAGAGGCGCCGCGAAATCCGACCCTAGGAGCAAGCAATGCGCAGACGTCCATTTCTGATCGCCGTCGTCGCCGTTCTGGCGGCCGCGATTGCAGCAACCGCCGCGTGGGCCGGACCCACCGTGAGCGGCCCCGACGGCAACACCCAGTCGATCGACTCGAAGATAAGACCGAAAAAGCTTTCGAAGAAGACGTTCACCCCGGGCAGCCTCCAAGTGAGGACGCTGACGACCTCGACGACGGACCCGTCCGGGGTGCCGGTGCCGGCCGTCCACGCCACGATCGACTTCGACCGCAACGCCCAGATCTACACCAAGGGTCTGGCGACCTGTAATTCAGGGAAGCTGCAGAACCAGTCGACGGAAGTCGCCGAACGGGTCTGCGCCAAGGCGAAAATCGGCAGCGGAACCGCCGTCGCCTACCTCAGAGCGGGCAAGGTCTACGAAGTGCCGCAGACGGTGACCGTCTTCAACGGCGTGCCCAAGGGCGGCAAGCCGACGATCATCCTCCACACCTACGGGACGAGCCCGATCCAGGTCAGCTTGGTCCTCGAAGGCCCGGTCTCCAACTACAACAAGGAAGGCTACGGACCGCGCCTGGACCTCAATGTTCCGCTGCTCGCCGGCGGCACCGGCGCGCTGAAGGAATTCAACGTCAAGATCGAAAAAAGGTGGCGCTATAAGGGCGTCAAGCGCAGCCTCATCGCCGCCAAGTGCCCGAACAAGAAGAAGCTGAAGGCGCGCGGCAAATTCACCTTCCGCGACGGCGAATCGCTCACCGCGTACGCCACGCAGAGCTGCAAGCAGCGCTGAGCGGCGCAACCGTCTAATCGGCCTGAAGGGGACCGCGGCAGGCGGTCCCCTTTCGCCGTCGCTCGCCGGCCTTCCTATTCGAGCAACTGTCCGGGCCTCAGCTCAACCGCCCTGGCAAGCCGTTCCACAGTAGAGACCCGGGGGTCCCGTTTCCCCGCCTCGATCCGGCTGACCTCCGTCGCATGGACCCCGCTCCGGTCCGCCACCTGCTCCTGACTGAGCTCCAACTTGAGGCGAGCTGCCCGCAAGTTTGGCCCCAGCTTGCCCACGGCGAGGATCGTTAAGCCTGACGCGGGGGTTCGCCATAGGAGAGGTCACAAATGTGGAGCCGGCCTAGCTGTGAATGAGGCCGATCCCACTAGCTGACGACACCGGGACCGGCCCCGGTGCCTGAAGCAACTGGCTTCAAGGCTTTCCAGCGGTTACGCGCCCTTCTTGATCGAGTGCGCGCTGGCAGAAGCGGTCTTCGCAAGCTTCATCGGCCCTCACCCCCCTTCCTCGGTCAGTCCCGGCGTCCATCGCTGGGAAGGAAGGGCCGATGCTAAGGATTTCTTACGGTTTTCACGCCTGCCTGAACAGCATCCAATCCATGAATGGAATGCCCTTCAAGTACGGCAAGGAGATCTTTATGCTCGGAACGTCATTGAGTGATCTAGTTCAAGCCAGCAACCAAGTGGAGGGGCCATGGTCAAGACGATTGCCAGACGAGCAAGGAAGGGAATCGAGGAGGTGGTCCAGTACGCCCTCGGCCATCGAATCCGTGTCCATGTCCTGATAGTTCTGAACGAGGGGACTTACACCGCCGGAGAGATAGCGGAGATCATCGGCGTTCCTCTAAACACGCTGCACAATCATCTTCGTCGAATGCTCGACGACGGCTCGATCGAAATTGCCCGCGAAGAGAAAAAGGGCAACATGGTCCAGTACTGGTACCGGGCAGTCGAAACCCAGACTTATACGGTCGAGGAGTTCGAACAGCTACCCCATCTGTACCGACAGAACATCGTCGGGGCGATCGTGCAGTCCGGGACCGCCGAGGTAATGGCAGGTCTCTACGCGGGAAAGCTTGCTGATCCGCGGGCTTGCGTTTATTGGGACTGGTACAACCTGGACGAGGAGGGCCGGTCGGATGCTGATGCCCTTACCGAGCGGTACCTTGAGGAACTTCGCGAGATTGAGGTGGAATCAACCAATCGAGCAGCAGTCTCAGGAGAGGAAACGACTTCCATGCTCTTGGACATCACGTTCTTCGAACGGCCACGAAAGGGCAGTACGCGCTCACGGCCATTGGTCACGGAATGGAAAATGAAATCTAGTTAGCGATTGACCAATCGCAGGAAGCGCAGGACGCTTCGGACTACTCGACTTCCACACATCGGTGTGTGGCTCCGGATTCGACCCGTTTCGCCAGCGCATGACTTCTCACAACGGCCACTTCAACTGGGGCACCCTCGTCCCCTACCTCATCCACCCCGTCAAGGTAGCGATCATCGAGGCGATGGAGTGGGTGGATGTGCCGTTGTCGCCGCGAGAGCTCGATCGGTTGTTCGATGAACAGTTCGGAGTGTCATTGATCTCCTACCACATGCGTACGCTGATGGATGTAGGTGTGGTGGAAAAGGTGCGGCAGCAACCGGTGCGGGGGGCGGTGCAGACCTTTTACGCACTGGCGACGAAGGAACCCACGAGCCCCTCCCTCTTCTGCGAGTGAGCGTGAGGATCACCGCCAGCGAGCGCGACGCGCTCTTCGAGCAGCTCTACGCGCGCTTGAGCGGAATCGACGAGGTGTGGACCTCGGCGGCGGAGCAGGACCGGGACGGCGCCGAAGCGGTGGCGCGGCAGTTCTCCGACGACCTACGCCTGATCCTCGACGACCTGGGCTGGAGCGAGAACGGCGAGGCGGTCGAGCTGAGCAGCCCGCCGGCGGTCCTGCGCCGCGTGTTCACCCGCGTGCAGACGGCGGCGGAGGAGCGGCGGCAGGAGGAAGTGGAAGAGCGCGAGGAGAGCCGGCGGCGGGAAGAGCGGACCGAGCAACTGCTCGAGGCGTGCCGGCGGGTGCTGGGGGAGTTAGAAGAGCACTAGAAGAAGATCCTGGATTTGGGAGCAGCTGCTCGGTGGCATCGACCGAGCAGTCTGCTCTGGGGCCTGCTGCTAAGGCTAGAACTTGAGCAAAAGGGCGCTGAAGAAGAGCCAGATGCCGAATCCAATCAAGACGGAGGAAAGTATGGCCGAGCGCGCCCCCGGTGTCATGGTCGAGCTCTTCGAGGCCTTCCTTCACGTGACTCCGAAGGTGCCGGAGTTCCTCGGCGGTTCGGCTGGAGTCGACGTCGATCTTCCTGTTGAGGTCGTCGAAGCGCCGGTCGGTCCGGAATCTCATCAGGGTCACCGTAGGGAACGTTTCAGTTCGGCGGAGGTGGGGGTGACGAAACCGTAATGGGCGGTGTCCTTGAGGCTGACCAGCTTGCGTAGGTAACTCGCTGCCGCCCGGCCGCCCGGTCTGATCTCTGCCAACAGACGCTCGGCCTCGTGATGGTTGTCCGCGCGCGAGCGGCGGCCGAGAGAGTGGCAGCAAGCGGCGTCCGCCGCTGCGATGCCGGCGAGGATCGCGATCGAACCGGCGGCTGCGGCGTACTCGAGATTGGGATCGTTCTCGTCGGCCGTGAGCTTGGCCACTTCCAGAAAGGACCTTGCTCGCGTGAGGCACTGTCGAGCCTGGTGCTCGCTGCACGTCTGGATGCGAGACCGGGCCTGCATCACCGGCTCTGAGCCCACCTGCGGATAGGAGTCCCGGCGAGGTCGATTCCCTGGTCGAGCACCTCCTGCAGTACGGGCGGGCGTTCTTCGAGCAGGCTGGAGATGTCGGCCTCGGCGATTTCGACGATCCCTGCGTGGTTGCCGGTCCACTCCAGAACCCGCTCCGCGAGATCGCTGAGCTGCTGGGACCAGACTTTCTCTTCGGGATCGATGTCGGCTCGGCGCACCACTAGGAGGTCAAGGTCGCTGCGAGCGTTTCCATCCCCCCTTGCCGCGCTTCCGAAGAGAGAAGCGTGGAACGTGGGGATTTTCCAGCCCCCGATCTGCGCCCGCAATCGCTGCACCAGCTCCCAGCGGACCCCGGCCATGACCTCGACGACCGGTGCGAGGAGGTGCTCGCGATTGAGCGAGTAGAGGTGCGCCCGACCCGCCCGCTCACGGTGGACGAGCCCTTCCTCGACGAGTCGCTCAAGCGCGTGCTGGACACCGGTGGCCGAACGGCCGCTGACCCGTGAGATCTCTCGGCCCGTCCTCCTGGTTTCCGCGCCGGCCAGGACCACGAGGACATCAGCCTCGACTCCGGGGGAGATACCGCTGAAGGGACGCGACAGGTCCATGACCTAAATATAGGTTATATGACCTGTATTTAGGTCATATGGACAGGGCTGACCGGGAGGGCCGAGCGGGACTCAGACGCTGAGCTTGGGGATGACTCGCTGCAGCGATTTCGGGAGCCACCAGACGCGGTCGCCGAGGAGGAGCATCAGGGCGGGGAGGAGGACGATGCGGACGATCGTGGCGTCGAGGATGACGGCGACGGTGAGGCCGATCCCGAGCTGGCTGACGGTGGCGATGGAGGCGCCGGCGAAGGCGATGAAGACGGCCATCATGATCAGGGCGGCGCCGGTGATGACGCCGGCGGTGCGGGCGAGGCCGAACTCGACCGCGGCGGCGTTGTCGCCGTGGGCGTCGTAGTGCTCGCGCATGCGGCTGAGGAGGAAGACGGCGTAGTCGATCGAGAGGCCGAAGACAAGCCCGAAGATCATCGTCGCCCCGACCGCGTCGACGTAGCTGTGACCGCCGAGCGGCCAGTCATCGGGGATGTGGAAGAGGAGGGTGAGGACGCCGAAGGCGACGGCGACGGTGGCGAGGTTGAGGCCGACCGCGATCGCCGCCAGCGGGATCGCCCGCAGGACGACCATCAGCACCAGGAAGGTGGCGATCGTAATCGCCAGCACCACCCAGGGAATGCGTTCGCGGGTGACGCGGCTGTAGTCGTTCAGCTGGGCGGCGCCGCCGGCGACGCCGGTCGTCAGGTCGGCTTTGTCGGCGAGGTCGGCGGCGTCGCGGGCGAGCTGGTCGTTGAGGCGGATCGAACCCGGCGAGTTGAGGCTGTGGCTGGAGATGACCGTGACCGATGCCGCCTGGCCGCCGCCGTCGAGGTCGATCGTTTCGTCGATCGCCTGGCGGGTGGTCGGCGGAGTGCCGTCGAGCGCCGAGAGGACGAAGTAGCCGGAGTTGAAGATCCCGGGCGAGGAGTCGGCGATGCGGCCGGCCTGGTTGCGGACCCGTTTGCGGCCGGTCAGCACCTGCACGCTCGCTTCTTCCAGGCCGCTTTCCAGCGGCGCGCTTTCGTCGACCCCGTGGGAGAGCGCGACCTGCAGGGCTTCGGCGCCGTCGCCGAGCCGGTTGAGGCCGCCGACCAGCCGCACCGCCCCGCCGCTGAGCGCGGTGATGCCGTCGCCGAGCCGTTTCGATTCGCGGGCGAGCCGGGCCGAGCCGGCGGCGAGGCGGCTGCTGCCGGCGTGCAGTTCACGCAAACCTTCTTCGAGTTTTTCGGTGCCTTTGAGAAGACCCTTGAGGTAGTTCCGGAAGGTGATCGCCCAGGCTTCGATCTGCTTGGCTTCGGCGAGATCGACGAGCAGCCGTTCGTTCAGCGCCGTCAGTTCCGCCGGCAGGCCGGCGTAGGGCTCGACCTCGGGAGTCGAGGGCAGCGGGTCGTAGGGAGCGCCGGTGACGGGATCGGTCCCGCTCACGGCCGCCGACGCCTTCCGCACCGCTTCCAGGGTCGCCTGGTACTGGGGGTCGGTTTTGCCGACCGTCATTTCCCCGAGCCGTGCCAGCGCGGCCTTCAGTTCCGCTTCGGCCGTCTGCGCCGGGGCGATCAGCTGCGGCAGCTTTTCGTTGCCGTCGCTGTTGAGGGACTTGCGCAGGGCGTGGGCGCGGTTCTGGATGTTGGGACGGATGCCGGGGATCAGCGTGTCCCGCACCAGCAGCTTGATGCGGAGCGGCCCGTTGAGCGACTTCTGCAAGCCTTTCTCGAGGAGGCTCGAGCCCTTGGCGAACTTGTCCAGCGCGTCGACCGCTTCGCCGCTCCCGTCGAGCGCTCGGGTCAGCCCGCTGGCGATCTTCTGCGCGCCTTCGCCCGCCCGGTCGGAGCCGAGCGCGAGCAGGCCGGCGCCGTCGCTGGCTTCGGAGATCCCTTCCCGCAGCTGCCCGACCCCGCCCGCGGCGACGGTGAGGCTGCGGCCGAGGCGGCCGAGCTGTTTGACCTGGGCGATGTTGCCTTCGCTGGAGAGGAAGGAGTTGCCGAGGTCCTGCAGCGGTTCCACCTGCTTCACCGCCGGGCCCGGCCCGATCACCGCCCGCACCCCGGGGATGGCCGCCACCCTGCGCTGGAAGCTTTCGATCGCGGCGAGGTTCTTGGCGTCGGTGATCGGCCCCGAGTTGGAGACGGCGACGACCTGGAACGGCGCTTCGTAGCCGGGGCCGAACTGCCTGCCGATCAGTTCCGCGTCCTCGCGGGCGGACGAGTCGTGGGGGAGCTGCTCGGTGCTCGGCGGCCCCGTCTTCAGCCCCACCGCCGGGGTCGCCAGCAGGAGCAGCAGACCGCCGATCAGGACCGCCGCCAGCGCCGGCTTGCGCAGCGCCGCGCCGACCAGCACCATCAGCCGCGAGCGACCGCCGGCCGGGGCGGTGGCGCCGAGCCGCCAGCGGTCGACGTTGGGGCCGACCAGGGTGAGGATCGCCGGGCCGGCGACCGTCGCGACCGTGACGCTGAGGATGACGACCATGCAGACGGTCCCGGCCAGCGAGGCGAGCAGGGAGCCGGGGAGGATGAAGAGGGAGACGATCATCGAGAGCAGCAGGGTGCTGCCGGCGAACATCACCGTGCGGCCGGCGTGGTGGCGCGTCAGCCGCGCCGCCTCGACGGGCGCGTGGCCCTCGGCGAGCTCCTCGCGGAAGCGGGAGACCATCAGCAGCGCGTAGTCGACGCCGAGGGCGAGGCCCATCATCGAGCAGACGGTCACCGCGAAGGCGTCGATCTCGAACCAGCCGGTGAAGAAGTAGAGGATCCCGCGCGAGGCGACGACGGTGACCGCGCCGAAGGCGAGCGGGATCGCGGCGGCGATCGGCGAGCGGAAGACGAGCAGGAGGATGATCAGCAGGAAGGGGAAGGCGAGGAGCTCGCCCCGGTGGCTGGCCGCGAGGTTTTCTTCCTGCAGCGCCCGGGAGAGGCTGGCGTAGCCGGTCTGGGTCGCGTCGACCGGGGCGTGGACCTGTTCCTCGAGCACGCGGTTGAGGTGCGGCACGGTCTCGTTGACCGCGGTGCGGGTGTCGACGTGGAAGTCGGCGAGGATCAGCGCCTTCTCCGGGCTCGGCCGCAGGCGCTGGACCGCGCCCGTGTCCCAGGGGGAGAGGGTCGTCACCCGCGGGTCCTCGCGCAGCGCGTCGACCAGCTGCGGGCCCTGGCGGTCGATCGCCGCCGCGGGGCCGCGCAGCAGGATCGCGAAGGGCGCGGTCTCGCCGAAGTGTTCGCGCAGGAGCTGGTTGCTGCGGAAGGATTCGGTCCCGGCGACGTCGATCGTGCTCGGGTCGAGGCGACTGTTGGTGCCGGTGCCGATCACCCCGAGCGTGGCGAGCAGGACGACGGCGACCGCCAGGACCGCGCGCGGATGGCGCAGCAAAAATGGCTGGTCTCGATTCGGCCCCTTCCGCGAGGACCCACTGCGTGCCCTGCCGATCCTCCTTCCCACGGGTGGTAGTTTGGCGGTAGAGGACTACGGGAGGGGGATTCGGTGCGGAAGACTCTGTTAAGAGCACATGTACTGGGGCTGGCGCTGCTGCTGGTCGCGGCCGGCTCGGCGCTGGCGATCAAGCTGACGGCGGGGAACATCGTCGTCACGACCGACGGCGGGTTCACGCCGACGACGCTGCCGAAGAAGGGGTTCGCCCCGATCAAGCTGCACGGATTCGGGAAAATCGGGACCGCTGACGGGAAGCCGCCGCCGATCCTGGAAACCGTGACGATCTGGTTCGACAAACACGGCGCAGTCGAGACGAAGGGCCTGCCGATCTGCACGCCGCAGAAACTGGCGGCGACGACGACTGCGCAGGCGCGGAAGCTCTGCCCCGGCGCGATCGTCGGCAAAGGCTTCGGCAAGGCCGTCGTCATCTTCCCGGAACAGGGGCCGATCCCGGCCGGCTCGCCGCTGACGATCTTCAACGCGCGGCCGATCCACGGCAACCCCGCGGTGCTCGTCCACGCCCACCTGACGGTGCCGGGTCCGACCACCTTCGTCGTCCCGGTCGAGATCCAGCGGGTCCACAACGGCCGCTACGGCTTCAAGACCGTGGGGAAAATCCCCAGGATCGCCGGCGGCTACGGGATCCCTCTCTACGCCCGCCTGACGATCGGGCGCGAATGGAAGTACAAGGGGAAGACGCTGAGCTTCGCCAACGCCGGCTGCCCGGATGGGCGCCTGCAGGCGAAAGGGCAGTTCCAGTTCAAAGACGGCACCTTTCTCCAGGGTTCCGTGTTCAAAACGTGTAAGGGGCGCTGATTGAGGAAGCCGATGCTGAGAGCCGTACTGCTGGCGGGGCTGCTGGTCCTGGGCCTCGCCGCGAGCGCCTCCGGCGTCGACAGCTGCATCGGGCCGCTCTGCGTCAGCTCGACGGCGACGATCCAGCCGCGGGAGCTGCCGAGGAGCGGCGGCGGCCCGATCACCCTCAGCAGCATCACCCGGGTCAAGACCAAGGACGGCTCGACCCCGCCGACGCTGGCCGAGATCAGCTTCCTGATCGACAAGCACGGGCGGGTCAACAGCAAGGCATTCCCGACCTGCCCGGTGGCGAAGCTGGAAGGGGCGACGCCGGCGCAGGCGCGCAAGCGCTGCGCGGCGGCCCTTGTCGGCAAGGGAACGGGGAAGGCGCTGGTGACGATGCCGGGCCGCGACCCGTTCACCATCACCTCGCCGATCTCGTTCTTCAACGCGCCCTCCACCGGGGGCAAGCCGACCCTGATCGCGCACGCCTACGAGACCGTGCCCTCGCCGCAGGCGCTGCTGGTCCCGATCGTGGTCCAGCGGGTCGCGAAGGGCCGCTACGGCTACCAGGTCGACGTGAAGATGCCGGAGGTCGCCGGCGGCTTCGGCGCCCCGACCCTGGCCGAAGCGCACGTCGGCGCGACGCGAAAGCGGAGCGGCAGGAAGATCGGCTTCGTCGAGGCCTACTGCTCCGGCGGCCGGCTCCAGGTAGAGGGCGACCTCAGCTTCACCAACGGCGACTTCTTTCCGGCGACGCTGACCTCGCCATGTCACCTGCCGCGCTGAAGCGCCTGGGCGGGGCGCTTTTGCGTCCTCATGGGACGGAAAGGCGCCTCGTCCTGCTTTTGACGCTCCTCGCGACGGCGCTGGCGGCGAGCAGCGCCGGGGCCGCGCTGGTCGAAGTCGACGACGTCGTCCTGCGGGCCGACGGCGGCTTCACGCCGCAGACGCTGCCGCGGCACCGCTTCGCCCCGATCGAATTCCAGGGCCATGTGGAGATCTCCGGCCGTCACGGCGCCGGACCGCCGAAGCTGCGGCAGGCGGTGATCGACTTCGACCGCGACGGCCGCCTCAGTGTCGCCGGGCTGCCGAGCTGCTCGCCGGAATCGATCGACGAGGCGAGCACCGAGGAAGCGCGGGCGGTCTGCCGGGGCGCGATCGTCGGCACCGGCCACGTCGAAGCGCTGATCTCGCTCGACAGCGGCCCGGTTAAGGCGCGGGCGCCGCTGACGATCTTCAACGGCCCGCGGCTGGACGGGCTGCCGACCGCGGTCCTGCACGCCCGGACCACCGTCCCCGGCACCCAGACCTACGCGATCGTGGTCCCGATCGAACAGCGCCGCGGCGGCTTCCGCTACCGCGCCCGCCTCGACCTCCCCCCGATCGCCGGCGGCTTCGGCGCGATCACCCACCTCGACGTCAAGATCGGCCGCCGCTACAACGCCGCCGGCAGCCGGCGCAGCTACGTCTCCGCCCGCTGCAGCGACCACATCCTCCAGACCCGCGGCCGCTTCAGCTTCGAAGACGGCACGATCATCGACGGCTCGGTCGAAAAATACTGCCGCTCCAAGTAGCCCCCGCTGGCCCGCCCCGACCAGCCGACCTTCCTATACTTGCCCGTCCCCGGGCCGTTAGCTCAGTTGGTAGAGCAGGAGACTCTTAATCTCAAGGTCGTAGGTTCGAGCCCTACACGGCCCATCGAAGCAGGGCGGATCCGCCCGCCCGCTATTCGCCCAGCCCGCCGCCGGTCAGGCCGCCGCCGCTGAGGGGGTTTTCGAGGGTTTCGGAGGGTTTGCCCCCGTTGGCTTTTTCGGCCTTTTCCGCGGCCTTCGCGTTTTTCTCGAAGCTGGTGGCGAGTTTCTTCGCTTCGTCGAGGAATTTGTCGAGGGATTCGCGTTCGGATTCGCTTTTGGCTTTCTGTGCCGCTTCCGCCCGCACCGTTTCGGCCGCCTTGAAATCCCCGGTGAAGTAGGTGTAGCGGGCGAGGGTGGCGAGGGAGTTCAGGTTCGGCTGGCCTTCGGTGGCGATCTTCTGCGCTTCGGTCGCAGCCTGCAGGCGCGTTTCCGCCTCCGGGTAGCTGGTCGAGAGTTCGGCGAGCTGGAACAGCATCGGGGACACAACCTGAGCGAGGCCGGGGCTCGGTTCGTCCGTCGCTTTGAGGTATTCGGTCCAGGCCTGATCCGCTTTTTGGTAGGACTCGACGGCTTCGGGCGTGACCGCGGTTTCGCCGGTCTGTTCGTTGCGTTCGACCCCGGCGTTGCCGGCGTTGACGTTGGCGCGGGTCAGCGACAGCAGCAGGTCCGGGTTTTCCGGGTCTTTCTTCAGTTTGACTTCGAGCCGTTCCGCCTGTTCTTCGTAGATCTGGGCGGCGTCGGTCGAGCCGCCGCTGTTGTTGCCGAAGATTTCGCCGATGTTGACGGGGCCGACGGTGAGGAAGAGGCTGGCGCCCATCAGGACCGCGAGGACGCCGTAGACGACCTTGACCATGCCGCGGCGACGACCGCTTCGCAGGTCGAACAGCATCTTGTGCTCTTGCTTGCCTGAAGCCACTGCGTCTCTCCCTCTACTCCTGCGGAGAGGGCTGCGCCACGCCTCCGCTGTGCCCCGGACGTCCCAGGACCCGAGCGAGGAGGATACTCAGCTCATACAGAACAAGCAGCGGAACCATCTCAATGAGCATGGTCACCGGGTCCACTCCGGGCAGAGCGGCGGCGACGATCGCGATCACGAGGTAGGCGTAGCGGCGGTTCTGGGTCAGCTGCTCGACCCGCACGATCCCCAGCCGGGTGACGGCGATGATCGCCAGCGGCAGCTGGAAGATCAGGCCGCAGGCGAGCTCGGTCATCGAGAAGAAGCTGTAGTAGTCGCGGGCCCGGACCTGAATGTTGAACTGGCCGTCGTTGAAGTTGAGGAGGAAGTTGACCGCGGCCGGCATGACGACGAAGTAGCCGAAGGCGATCCCGGCGATGAAGAGGAACGGGAAGAGCAGGAGGATCGGCAGGATCGTCTTGCGCTCGCTTTCGCTGAAGGCGGGCAGCACGTAGGCGTAGAGCTGCCAGAGGACGACCGGCAGCGCGAGGACGAGGGCTCCGTAGGCGGAGACGGTGAGGGTGGTCGTGAAGGGCTCGGTGACGCCGAAGGTGATCAGCTGGTCGTGGTCGGAGGGCAGTGGCCCCTGGGCGATTTCCAGCAGCAGGTGGTTCTGCCAGAAGCAGAGCGCCAGGGCGACGCCGAGGGCGGCGAGGCAGACGAGCAGCCGGGCCCGCAGCTCATCGAGGTGCTCGACGAGGGTGAGGCGATCTTCGTGGGAGACCGCCCGGACGCGGCGGGCCATCCTGCCGCCTCAGCTGGTCTTGTTGCGGACGATCTCCGCGTCGGCCGGGTCGCCGTGGACCTTGGCCGACTCCGACTGCGGGAGGCTCGGCGCCTCGTCCTCGTCCTCGTGGTCCTTGTCGTTCTCGCCGCTGATCGAGCCTTTGAACTCGCGGATGCCGCGGCCGAGGCTCTGGCCGAGCTCCGGGAGCCGTTTCGGCCCGAAGACGAGGAGGGCGATGACGAGGACGATCACGATCTCTGGAAGTCCAATGTTTCCTGGCATCTTGTCCATGGTAACGGGGTGGCTGAGCGTCCGGATCACCCTGGCCCTGGTTCGGCTGCGCTCCTGTGGGGTTTCTGGGGCGAGGATGGGGCGAACTACGGATCACCGGAACCCGCTTGCGGTCGATATTGGGAGCGTGGCCGACCACAGCCCCGACGAGACCCTGGACCTGACGCTCCACGTCTGCCCCGCCTGCAGCTCGGCGCTGGTGCAGCCCGTCACCTGGGAGCAGGACAGGGAGCGCCGTGCCTGGCTCGTCTCGCGCCGCTGCCCGGAGTGCGGCTGGGCCGGCGAGAGCGTCCACAACGAGGTCGAGATCGACGCCTTCGACGAGCAGCTCGACCTCGGCGCCCAGGAGCTGGCGGACCAGCTGCGGTCGATGGAGCACGCGAACATGGGCGAGTCGGCGGGAATCTTCATCAGCGCCCTGCACCGGGACCTGATCGGCGCCGACGACTTCCTCCGCTGAGTGAGCCCGGCCGCGGCCGGGTATAGACGCCTGGTGGCCGCCTCCCGGCATCTGGATCGAACCGTCGCCCTGGTGACGGGCGCCTCGAGCGGCATCGGCGCCGCGGCGGCCCGCTCGCTGGCCGAGCACGGAGCGGCGGTGGCGCTGGTGGCGCGGCGGGCGGATCGGCTGGAGCAGCTGGCCGCAGAGATCGCCGACGCCGGCGGCACGGCGCTGCCGCTGGAGGCCGACGTCGGCGAGCAGGAACAGGCGCGCTCGGCGGTCGAGCGCGCGGTCGAGGAGCTGGGGCGGCTCGACGTGCTCGTCAACAACGCCGGGGTGATGCTGCTGGGACCGATCGCCGAGGCGCCGCTGGAGGAATGGGAGCGGATGGTCCAGGTCAACCTGCTCGGCCTCCTCTACACCGCGCACGCCGCGCTCCCCCACCTGCTGGCGGCGGCCGAGCAGGAGCCGCGGCGGGTCGCCGACATGGTCAACATCTCCTCGGTCGCGGGCCGGCAGGCGCGCAAAGGCAGCGGCGTCTACAACGCGACCAAGCACGGGGTCGGCGCCTTCAGCGAGTCCCTGCGCCAGGAGGTGACGGGGCGGCGCGTGCGCGTCTCCCTGGTCGAGCCGGGTGCGGTCGACACCGAGCTGCAGAGCCACAACCGGCCGGAGATCGAGAAGGAGATCCGGGGCCGCTTCGAGGAGATGGACATCCTCCAGTCCGAGGACATCGCCGACGCGATCGCCTACGTGGTCACCCGCCCCCGCCACGTCGCCGTCAACGAGATCCTCGTGCGGCCGACCGAGCAGGTCGGCTAGCTGTAGCGCTGGACGACGCCGTCGGCGACGAGGGCGAGGAGGTGGCGCTGCTCGGGGTCGAACTGCGCCTGCCCCAGCGCCGACTTGGCGTTCGCGACCATCTCGATCGCCCGGGCACGGACGCGCTCGAGGGCGCCGGTTGCGGCGATGCGGTCGCAGAGGGCCTCGGCGCTCGGCGCGTCGAGGGACCGCAGGTCGACCTCGCGGACGCTCGGGTCGCTCTTCGCCGCCTCGATCAGCGGCAGGGTGACGGTGCCATCGAGGAGGTCGGTGCCGCGCGCCTTGCCGGTCCGCTCAGGCGGGCCGCTGACGTCGAGGACGTCGTCGAGCAGCTGGAAGGCGAGACCGATGCCGGCCCCGAAATCGCGCAGCCGCTCCTCCTCGCGGCCGAGCAGGCAGGCGCACTCGAAGAGGCGGGCGGTCTTCAGCCGGCAGCGGTGCAGGTAGCGCTCCTCGTCGATCCCGAGGTCGAAGGCGTCGCGGCGCTGGGCGAGCTCGCCGCGGGCGAGGGCGACCGAGGCGTCGGCGAGGAGGGCGACGGAGCGGGCGTCGCCGGCGTCGGCGAGGAGGGCGAAGGCGCGGGAGAAGAGGAGGTCGCCGGTGGCGACGGCGCGCTCGCGGCCGGAGGTGGCGGCGACGGTCGGCAGCCCGCGGCGCAGCGGCGCGTCGTCGAGGACGTCGTCGTGGACGAGCGTCGCCATGTGGACCAGCTCGATCGCGGCGGCGGCGCGGACCGCCTCGCCGTCGCGCTCTGGTCCCGCGCAGAGGAGGACGAGCATCGGGCGCAGGCGCTTGCCGCCGGCGTCGAGCGTGGCGCCGGCGTCGGCGCCGAGCAGCTCGCCGTGGCCGGCGACCGCCTTCCGCAGCAGCTCCTCGACCTCGCCCAGCCGCGCCGGCAGCCAGCGGCTGGAGGCGTCGAGGACCGCCGTGACCGGAGGCGGAACCGAGGAAGGGCGGGTCACCCGCGCGTGCCGCTGTGGATCGCGATGATCCCGCCCGCCAGCACCGTGTAGCGGATCCCCTCGAAGCCGGCGGCGTCCATCTTCTCCGCCAGGCCGCGGGGGCTGGGGAAGCTGCGGACCGACTCCGGCAGGTAGGAGTAGGCCTCGGGGTTGCTGGAAAGGGCGCCCAGCAGCGGCACGATGCGGTCGAACCAGAGCGAGTAGAAGAGCGAGAGGGGCGGCCGGGTCGGCTGGGTGATCTCGAGGATGACGGCGCGGCCGCCGGGCTTCAGCACCCGGGCCATCTCGCGCAGGCCGCGGTCGAGGTCGGCGAGGTTGCGGACGCCGAAGCCGACGGTGACGGCGTCGAAGCGCTCGCCGTCGTAGGGGAGCTCCAGCGCGTCGGCCCACTCGAACCGGACCCCGGGGGCGCCGCGCTCGGCGGCCTTCTCCCGCGCCAGGTCGAGCATCGGCTCGGAGAAGTCGCAGCCGACGACGTGGCCGCCGGGGCTGACGCGGCGGGAGAGCTCCAGCGCCAGGTCCCCGGTCCCGCAGCAGACGTCGAGCGCCGAGTCCCCCGGGCCGAGCCCCGTCTGCGCCGCGGCGCGCTCGCGCCAGCGGTGGTGCAGGCCCGCGGTCATCAGCGAGTTGAGCGCGTCGTAGCGGCCGGCGACCCGGTCGAACATGCGGTTGACCTGGCCGGCGAAGTCCGGCGATTGGCGGTTGTCGTTGATGGTGTCCATGGGATTCAGGCCGCCGGGGCCCGTCCCCACCGCCCGGCTAATCCAGCGAGGAGAGGAAGTCCGCCAGCTGTTCGATCTTCTGCGGTGGCAGTTCGCGGAACGAGGGCATGATGCCCGGGCCGATTTCGACCGAGCGAATGATCGCAGCCCGTGGGATCCGGGAAGCGATGTGGGTGAGTTCCGGACCCGGGCCGTTGTTGCCGTTCTCGCCGAGCTTGTGACAGGCCAGGCAGCCGGAGCCGGCGACGACCTCCTTGCCGGGCTCGTACTGCTTGGAGACCTTCATGTCGATCTCGGTCGGGGCGCCGCCGGTGGCGCCCAGGTAGGTCAGGTACCCCATCGCGATGATCGTGATGATCCCGGCCGTGGTCGCGATCGGACGGCGCTCGGGGCGGCGCTCGGGGCCGCGGTCGTAGAACGGCAGCAGGAGCAGCAGGACCATGCAGACGGTCGGGATGCCGATCGTCGCGATCGGGACCAGCTCCGGCGGCTTGATCACGCGCAGGAGCTCGAAGAGGAAGAAGAAGTACCACTCGGGACGCGGCACGTAGGTGGTCGAGGTCGGGTCCGCCTTCGGGCCCTGCTCGGCGCCGAGGATGATCGACATCGCGATGATCACGGCGACGACGATCAGCGCCATCACCGAGTCCTTCATAACCGCGTAGGGGAAGAACGGCTTCCCCTTCTTCTTCAGGAGCTCGTACTCCTCGAGATACGCCTGCTTGTCCTGCGGCTTCACGCGGACGCTCCGTTCCCCTCGCCGCTGACCGGCGATCCGTCGATGCGGCTGCCGTTGACGCGGCCGTTTCCATTGGCGCCGGCGTCGAGCTCGGAAACCGGGGAGGCGACTTTCGGCCGCTCCGCCCTGACCCAGGGGGGCGCGGTGGTGCCGAGCTTGACCACGAGGTACATGTGGGCGCCGATCAGGGCGATGATCGCCCCCGGCACGAGCAGCATGTGGATCGCGTAGAAGCGCGAGAGCGTGGTCGCCCCGAGCTCAGGCCCGGCGCGGAGGAAGTCGCTCAGGTACGGGCCCACGACCGGCCCGGTGCCGTTGATGTTGATGCCGACGATCGAGGCCCAGAAGGAGCGCTGGTCGAAGGGGAGCAGGTAGCCGGTGAAGGCCATCGTCATGGTCAGGATCAGCAGCACCACGCCGATCACCCAGTTGAGCTCCCGCGGGTACTTGTAGGCGCCGAAGAAGAAGGTCCTCCCCATGTGGAGGAAGATCAGGATCACCATCACGCTCGAGCCCCACTTGTGCATCCCGTGCACCAGCTGGCCGAGCGGGACCTCGTTGTTGATGTGGGAGATCGAGTGGTAGGCCTGGGTCGCGGAGGGGGTGTAAAACATCGCCAGGAAGACCCCGGTGGTGGCCTGGACGATGAAGGCGAAGAGCGTCGCCGAGCCGAGCGTGTAGAACCAGTTGGTCCCCTTCGGCACCTTGCGGAAGAGCATCCCGGTGAGGAAGCCGCTGGCGGCGAGCCGCTGGTCGACCCAGCCGAGGGCGTCGATCGGCGCCTCTTTGCCGCGCTCGAGCAGCTTGTCGCCGGCGCTGCGGCGCTCGGGCGGGGAGGTCTTCAGGTCCGAGGGGGCCTGGCCCTTGGGCGTGCCTCCGGTGCCAGGCTTGCCCGGTTTGCGCAGCGGCGGCGGGACGACGGCGTCCGGGATCTTCGGTTTCGGGAAGCTCGGCATCAGGGCGGTGGGAAGGTAGAGGGTCGGGGCGGGTAGAGGTATTCCCAGATCCCGCCGGTGAACTCCCCGGGGTCGCGGGCGCGGACCGGCTCCATCTGCGAGGTGACGCTGTAGCGCGGGCCGAGCTCGACCTGGCCCTTGCGGACGCGGGTCTGGAACTGGTCGAGCGGGCGCACCGGCGGGCCGCCGATCCGCTTGCCCTGGAAGTCGTAGACGCCGCCGTGGCACGGGCAGATGAAGTTGCCGGCGGTCTCGACGAAGCGGACCGGGCAGCCGAGGTGGGCGCAGCGGTTGGAGACGGCGACGAACTTGCCGGCTTCTTCGCCCAGGTCCTTGGAGCTGCGGCGCACGTAGGCGGTGGTCTTGCCGGCGTCGCCGATCCCCTCGGTTTCGGTGAAGACGACCTGGCGGTAGGTGTCTTCGACGAAGTCGGAGACCGGCCCGACCGCCTCCCAGCGCTCCTTGCCGCGGTGGAAGATCGGGGCGACCGCGAAGCCGACGGCGGGAAGCACGATCCCTGCGGCGGCGAGACCGCCGAGCGCCTGCGACGCGACCGTGAAGACGTGGCGGCGCGTCATCGACTCCCCCTCGAAATAGCCGGGGGGGTCGGGCTTCGCCCGCTCCTTGATGGGCGCCTCCTCGGCCCCGTTTACCTTGTTCGCGTCGTCTGCCACAGGTCGGTTCGCGTAGGGATCTGGAGTCTATTGATTAGGGGCTGTGATCTGCGTCACAGATGACCAAACTGCGGGGAAGCTGCTGCGCGTGGGGGGCGAGTTCGACGGGCTGAGGCCTTGGACCTTCATGAGGAGGATCTACCGAGCGGGAAGGAAGGCCGTCCCCTGGGCGTTCTTCTTCGCGGTTGCCACCGCGGTCGCCCTGCTCGTCAAAGGCCTCTACCCGGCGGATCTTCCCCAGAGCCCAAGCCCGGACTTCATCGACAACGTCTTCGACAACCGCGGGGTGCTCTGGCAGCGCGGTTGTTGCTGGTCTCGACGGCTGGGGTTCTCGCGGTCGGCGGCGTCTTCATCGTCGCCTCGATCGGCATCAGGATGAGGAACGGCGAGTGGCTGCGAAAGGCGGGACCGTTCGAAGTATCGGAGGCGAGCCTGGGGGAGACCGAGGGGGAAGTCGAGTATTGGCGTCGGGCAGCACGGACGAATGACGAAGACGCCAAGAGCTTGAGAAGGCAGGTCAATCGATCTGAAGAACTCCTCGATGACCTCGAGGATTGGTAGAATGCTTTTGTCGTCGTTGTTCGAGAGGAGTGGTTATGACACAAGAGGAGCTCAAAAAGAAGATCAAGCAGATTCGCGCCGAAAACCGAGCGGCGGTCGAGCGTTCCGAAGCTCGTTCCCGAGAGTACGATCGCGAAGCCCCGATTCGCACGATCACTACGGAGTTGGCCTTCCGGAAGCTGCGCGAATCTGCTCGGCGTCCCTAGTCCGTGGACGGCACGTCGAAGGCGCGTTTCGCTACCTCGCGCCAAACCGCTGCAATCGAATCAACGTCCCCCTCCGCCTGCAGCCGGGCGCACTCGCTGATCAGGTCGGCGAGGAGGGCGACGGCGCGGGTGTCGCCGAGGGCGGCGAGGCGGTCGAGGCCGAGGGCGTAGAGGTAGTCGCCGGCGAGAAGGGCGAGGTCGGGGTCGTGGCCGGCGAGAAGACGGGGCTGCTCGTAGTGGAGGAGGTAGCCCTCGCGGACGGCCTCGATGACGAGTGCGTACTCGCCTCCACCGGCAAGCTCGCCCAGTGTCGGCGGCTCGGCCGGGTCAACTACGTGGGGGGAGATCGGCGTGTCCTCGGCGCGCAGCTGGTCGGCGAGGGCCTGCAGGGCGTTCATCCCAGGACCTCGTCTAGGGACTCGGCGACGGCTTCGAGCGTTTGGTCGATCGTCGCCCCGTCGTGGGCGAGGGAGACGAACCAGGCCTCGTACTGGGCGGGCGGCGGGTAGACGCCGCGCTCGAGCAGGGCGCGGCAGAAGGCAGCGTGGGCTTCGACGTCGCAGGCGGTCGCGGTGGCGAAGTCGACGACCGGGACCTCGCTGAAGAAGAGCGTGACGAGGCCGGGCGCTGCGGCGACCTGGAGGGGGCGATCCTGCGCAAGGGCTTCGAAGCCCGACGCGAGGCGGTCGGTAAGGGCGCCGAGACGCTGGTAGGCGGAAGCGTCGAGCTGCTCCAGGGTCGCCAGTCCCGCGGCGACCGCGAGCGGGTTGCCGGAGAGGGTTCCCGCCTGGTACACGTCGCCGGCGGGCGCGATCCGTTCCATGTGCTCCCGCCGGCCGCCGTAGGCCGCCGCCGGCACGCCGCCGCCGATCACCTTGCCCATCACGGTCAGGTCGGGTTCGACCCCGAGAAGTTCCTGGGCGCCGCCGCGGGCGACGCGGAAGCCGGTGATCACCTCGTCGAAGACCAGCAGCGCGCCCGCCTCGCGAGTCGCCTCGCGGAGGAGCTCGAGGAAGCCTTCGGCCGGGGGGACGACGCCCATGTTGGCCGCGATCGGCTCGGCCAGGAGCGCCGCCACCTCGTGCTCGCGCAGCGCCCGCGCCACCGCCTCGCGGTCGTTCCACGGGACCACCACGGTCGTCTTCGCCTGCGCCGCGGTGACCCCCGGACTCCCAGGCACCCCCAGCGTCGCCAGGCCGGAGCCGGCGTCGGCGAGGAGGCCGTCGGAGTGCCCGTGGTAGGCGCCGGCGAACTTGACCACGACCTCGCGGCCGGTGGCGGCGCGCGCCAGGCGCACGGCGCTCATCGCCGCCTCGGTCCCGGAGCTGGTCATCCGCAGCATCTCGACCGAGGGCATCCGCGCCGCCACCTCCTCGGCGAGCCGCACCTCCGCCAGGGTCGCGGCGCCGAAGCTCGTTCCCCGCTTGGCGGCTTCGATCACCGCCGCGAGGACGGCGGGCTCGGCGTGGCCGAGGATCATCGGGCCCCAGGACCCGATCCAGTCGACATAGCGGTTGCCCTCGACGTCGAAGAGCCAGCAGCCTTCGGCGCGGTCGACGAAGACCGGGTCGCGGCCAATCTGCCGCATCGCCCGGACCGGAGAGTTCACCCCGCCCGGAAGTACCTGCTGCGCGCGGGCGAAGAGTGCCTCGGCGCCCTCAGGAATGCTCGGCCTCCCAGCGGGCGTAGTCGTCGGTGAAGTAGTGGAGGCGGATCTTCTTGTACTCGGTCGAGGAGTAGAGGGTGGCGCGGTCGTCCGGCCCCATCCCGCACTCCGCGGCGATCGCGTCGAGGACGGCGTCGCACTCCTCCTTCGAGCGGCCGTGGGCCATGGTGAAGACGCTGTAGGGCCAATCCTCGTAGGTGGGCCGCTGGTAGCAGTGGGAGATGCCGCGAAAGGAGGCCATCCGCCCGCCGACCTCCATGATCTTGTCCTCGGGCACCTTCCAGACCCCCATCCCGTTGGCGGAGAAGCCGGCGCGGCGGTGGAAGAGGATCGCGGCGACGCGGCGGAGGATCCTGCGGTCGACCATCGCGCGCAGGCGGTCGAGCAACTCCTCGGTCGAGATCCCGAGCTCATCGGCGGCGGCGTCGTAGGGACGGGCGACTGCCTCCATCGGCCCCTGCATCGCCTTGATCAGGGCGATGTCGCCCTCGTCGTAGGGCTGCGGTTCTAGCTCCCGCGGCGGCACCGCTTCGACCGGCGCGGCCAGCGCCTCGGTCCCCTTCTCCATCTCCAGGTTCATGTTGATCTTGAAGAGGGTGAGGGTCGGCAGTTCCCGCATCGACTCCGCCCCGGTCTCCTCCATCAGCGCTTCGATCGTCCCCTTCAGCCCGAGCTTCGAGTCCGGCGGGGTGGCGATCGTGAACCAGAGGTTGAAGTCGTGGGTGCGCAGGTAGTTGTGGGAGACGCCGGGGTGGGCGTTGACGAGGCGGGCGGCCCGCTGCGGGTGCTCGGAGTCGACTTTCGCCGCCACCAGCATCGACTCGTAGCCGAGCGCGCGGGTGTCGAAGATCGGGGTGATCTCGCGGATGATCCGGCCGTCGAGCAGGCGCTGGGTCCGGCCGAGGACGTCGTCGAGCTCGAGGTCGGCCTCCGCGGCCACGAGCGCGAACGGTTCGGGGTCGAGGGGGAAGCTCGACTGCAGGAGGTTCATCAGCCGCTTGTCGGTCTCGTCGAGCGGGATCGCGGCGCCGTCCTTGCGGCTGCGCGCCTTCGACTGCGGGACCTTCACCGAAGCCACGGGGCGGCCTCCTTCGCGTAGTAGGTGACGATCGCGTCGGCGCCGGCGCGGCGGATGGAGGTCAGCGCCTCGACCACGGCGGCGCGCTCGTCGATCCAGCCGTTGGCGGCGGCGGCCTTCAGCATCGAGTACTCGCCGGAGACGTGGTAGGCGGCGACGGGGGCGCCGGTCGCCTCTTTGACCCGGCGCACGACGTCGAGGTACGGGAGCGCGGGCTTGACCATCAGCATGTCGGCGCCCTCGTCGAGATCGAGCTCGGCCTCGCGCACCGCTTCGGCGGCATTGGCGGGATCCATCTGGTAGCCGCGGCGGTCGCCGAACTCCGGCGTCGACTCGGCGGCGTCGCGGAAGGGGCCGTAGAAGGCGGAGGCGTACTTGGCCGAGTAGGCAACGATCGGGACGTCGGGGTGCCCCTCCTCGTCGAGCTGGTGGCGGATCGAGCCGACCCGCCCGTCCATCATGTCGCTGGGGGCGACCGCGTCGGCACCGGCCTCGGCGTGGGAGATCGCGGTTTTCGCCAGCAGCTCGACGGTGAGGTCGTTCTCGACCTCGCGACTGCCCTCGCGGATGACGCCGCAGTGGCCGTGCGAGGTGTACTCGCAGAGGCAGACGTCGGTGATCACGATCAGGTCGGGGTGGGCCTCCTTCAGCGCCCGCACCGCCATCTGCACGATCCCCTCGTCGTCGTAGGCGCCGGTGCCGAAGTCGTCCTTGGCGGCGGGAACTCCGAAGAGCATCAGGGCGCCGATCCCGGCGGCGGCGATCTCCCCGGCCTCCTCGACCAGGTTGTTGATCGAGAAGCACTCGATGCCCGGCATCGAGGGGACCTCCTCGCGGACGCCCTCTCCGGCCACCACGAAGGCGGGCTGGATCAGGTGCGCGGGGGACAGCTCGGTCTCTCGGACTAGGCCGCGGAGAGTGTCGGTGCGGCGCATGCGGCGCATGCGCGTGGAGGGGAAAGGCATTGTCTTGAGTCTAGGGAAGGGCGAGGGGTGCTTCGTAGCGCTTAGGGGGACCGGGGGTGCCTCCTACCGGACCCGCTCGCTTCGCTCGCTCCAAGTGTCCGTACGGAGACACCCCTCGCCCCCTTCAACCGAGCGCAGTAGCTTGTCCCCGGTGCGGGCGACGAATGTGGTCAAGAAGTTCGGGAGCAGGGAGGCGCTTCGGGGCGTTTCTTTGGAAGCTGGTCCCGGGGAGCTGGTCGCGGTCATCGGGCCGAATGGTGCTGGGAAGACGACCTTGCTCTCGATTCTTGCTGGGATTTCCAAGGCAGACGAGGGAGAGGTGAGCAGTGCTGGTGGCGCGGTTGGGTGGGTGCCTCAGCAAGCCGCTCTATATAGACGGCTGACGGTGGAGGAGAACCTTTTGTTGTTTGCTCGGCTGGAGGGGCATGAGGATCCGCGTGCCTCCGTCGAGGAGATGCTCGAGTTGACGGGGCTGGCGGAGCGGCGGGGGGAGGTCGTGGCTCGGCTGTCGGGGGGGAATCAGCAGCGGATCAACATTGCGATCGGGCTGTTGTCGCGGCCGGCGGTTTTGTTGCTGGACGAGCCGAGCGTGGGGTTGGATCCGCGGCAGCGAGCGCGGTTGTGGGAGTTCGTCTCCGGGCTGGCGGGACGAGGGACGACGGTGATCTTCTCCACCCACGACATCCAGGAGGCCGAGCGCTACGGCGGCCGGGTCCTGGTCCTCGCCGACGGGGAGTCCCTCTTCGACGGCTCCGCCGGGGAGCTGCGCGAGGCGGTGCGGCGCGAGGCGCCGGAGGACGCCGACCGCGACTTCGAGACCGCCTTCGTCGCCTACCTGCACCACCGGGGGCACTGATGCGCGGCGTGCGCTGGCTGCTGCTGAAGGACCTGCAGATTCTGCGCCGCTCGCCGCTGCAGGCGGCGCTGCTGGTCGCCTACCCGATCCTGATCGCGGTCCTGGTCGGGTTCGCGATCTCGCGCGGGCCGGAAGACCCGCGGGTCGCCTTCCTCAACGAAGTGCCGGCGAACACCCGGATCAACGTCGGCGGCGCCGAGCTGCCGAAGGCGAACGTCCGCGAGCAGATCTGCGAACGGGTCGAGTGTGTGTTCGTTCACGACCGCGAGGAAGCGCGGAGCAAGGTCGAGTCGGGGGACGTGCTGGCGGCGCTGATCCTTCCCGCCGACCTGGTGAACCGGATCAACTCGCTCTCGACCCTGACCCCGGGGGTGCCGGAAGTCGAAGTCCTGGTCAACGAGGAAAACGCGGTCAAGGCCGAACTCGTCGACGACCGGATCACCAGCCTGCTGGCGCAGGCGAACCTGCGGATCGCGCGGCGGATCGGCTCCGAAGGCAGCCGCTACCTGGGGCTGATCGTCAACGGCGGCGAGTTCCACTTGCTCGGCGAAGCGATCCCGATCCTCGGCCTGAGGGCGAGCGCGCGGATCCTCCACGCGGTGACGCCGGCGGTGCCGAAATCGCTGCGGCCGGCGCTGGCGGAAGTGGACGAATTCGCCAGCCAGGCACGCGACAACCTCGACGTCGCCAAACCGCTGATCGACCGCCTGGCGCAGCCGATCGAGGTCAACAAGGTGGTGGTCGGCGGGAAGTCTCCGCCGCTGGAGATCTTCGCGATCGCCGTCGCCGCGACCCTCACCCTCGCCTTCGTCGTCGTCCTCCTGGTGGCGGGGTCGCTGGCGCTGGAGCGGGAGGAGAACGCCTTCCCGCGCCTGACCCGCGGGCTCGTCTCGGGCGGCGGCCTGCTCGCCGAGAAGGTGCTGCTGGGGGTCGCGGTCGGGCTGGTCGTGACGCTGCTGATGCTGTTCGGGATGAAGATCTTCGTGCCGCTGGAGACGGGGCGCGTCGGGCTGTGGCTGGTCGCGATCCTCTTCGCGGCGGCGGCGCTGGGGGCGGCCGGGGCGGCGCTGGGGGCGGCGGCCCGCGAGGTGCGCGCGGTCTCCCTCCTCGCCTTCATGGTGACGCTGCCGATCGCCTTCCTCTCGCTCGTGCCCTCAGGCGCCGTCAGCCCCACCGTCTTCGACCTGATCCGCTACCTGACCGCGCTCTTCCCCTTCAAGCCGGGGCTGGAAGCGATCACCGCCGCGCTCGACGCGGCCGGCGCGGGGATCGGCGGCCCGCTGCTTCACCTGGCGGTTCTCGCCGCCGCCTACGCGCTGATCGCGCGGCTGGCCCTGCGCCGGTTCGCGACGGTCTGACCCGGCCGGCCTCGAATAGGGTCGGGTCGACATGAAGGTCCTCTTCATCGGCGACGTGGTCGGCAGCCCGGGGCGGCAGGGGCTGCGCGAGGCGATGCCGGCGCTGCGCGAGCGGCACCAGCCTGACCTTGTGATCGTCAACGGCGAGAACTCGGCCGGCGGGATGGGGATCACCGAACGCACCGCCAACGACATCTTCGGCGCCGGCACCGACGTGATCACCAGCGGCAACCACGTCTACCGCCACCGCGAGGCCTATGAGTGGCTGGACACGGAGGCGCGGGTGGTGCGGCCCGCCAACTACCCGCAGGCGAACCCGGGCCGCGGCCACACCGTGGTCGAGGTCGGGGGGATGCGGGTGCGGGTGGTCAACCTCAGCGGCGGGGTCGGCCTGCGGGTCGCCCGCTCACCGTTCGACACCATCGACTCGATCCTCAGCCACCACGAGCAGGACGCGGTGATCGTCGATTTCCATGCCGAAGTCTCCTCCGAGAAGGTTGCGATGGGGTGGCACCTCGACGGGCGGGTCGCGGCGGTCTTCGGGACCCACACGCATGTGCCGACGGCGGACGGGCGGGTGCTGCCCGGCGGGACGGCGCACGTCTCCGACGTCGGGATGACCGGATCGCGGACCAGCGTGCTCGGAGTGAAGCCCGAGCAGGCGCTGCGGTCCCTGATCACGCAGATGCCGACCCGGTTCGAGACGGCTGAGGAGGACGTCTGGGTGATGGGGGCTGTCGTGGGTGTGAACGATCGGGGTCTGGCCGACTCGTTCGAGCAGGTGATGCTGCCAGTGCGATGAGCAGCAGCGGATAGAACCACACTATGTAGAGGTAGAACCAGTGGTGAAGGGTTAGCTGCAGCAGGATCAGCAGGGCCGCAGAGAGGGCGGCTAGCTGGGCCAGAGACTTGCGTTTGGGGATGAACGCGAAGGCGATCGCCAGGACGCCGGTGAGAGCGAGTAGCCCGATGCGGAGGGGTTCCAAAGACGTTTGGCCCCAGATGCTGAAGGGGGAGTCGCGGCCGGCTTGGCTGGCGACGGTGCGGTCGTAGAAGGTCCTGAGGCCGGGGTCGATTGCCGGCCAGGTCATGACCGCCGCCGTCACCAGGAGAAACCCGACCACGAAGAGGAGGGCTGGGCGCCAGCGGCGCTCATAGGTCAGGTACATCGGGGCCAAAGGGGCGGCTACGAACTTGGACCAGGTCGTGGCGGCCAGGAGCGCTCCGCGGGCCAGTGGCTTCGCGGCCAGGAGCAGGGTCGCGAGGAGGAGCGCCGCGACCAGGGAGTCGTTCGAGTTCGACTCCAAGGCATAGGCGGTGTAGGGGTAGGCGGCCCAGCCGAAGGCGAGGGTCGCTGCCAGTCGCTGGCCCTCGGGGCCTGGGCGGATGCGGAGGCCGAGGAGGATGAGGAAGGTGAAGGCGGCGAGGTCGAAGAGGATCGCAGCGGCGTGGGCGGCGGGGAGGTCGTCCCATTCGCCCGACCAGGGCCAGATCCGCTCGAAGGGGAGGTAGGCGAGGTAGTTGACCGGGCCGTAGGTGTCGCCGGTGGAGACGTCGTCGGGGAAGTTGTCGTAGACCGGTTCCCCGTGGGCGATCCGGTCGGCGCCGACCACACCGGCGTAGCCGACGTCGATGGCGCCGGAGTCGGCGACGTTGAGGCCGACCCGGAAGCCCATCAGGAAGAGGGCGGCGATCAGCATCCAGACGACCGGCCAGACCGGGCGCAGCCCATCCCCCCTTCCCCGCAGCCCGATCCAGAGCGAGCGGCCGAGCAGGTAGAGGAGGACCGGGTAGACGAGCGGCACCGAGACGCCGATCTGCGCCCGGTTGAAGAAGTAGTGGGAGACGCCGAAGCCGAGGAGAACAACGAGGTCGAGGTTGGCGACCCGCCAGAGGCGCCGCCAGTCGACCAGGCCGAGGAGGAAGATCGCGCAGAGGGGGAGGAAGACATAGGGCGCGTTCAGCTTGTGCCCGAAGGCCCCGGAGTAGCCGCGGGCCATCTTCCAGGCGACCTGGTAGCCGGTCCACGACTCGGTCACCTCGCCGCTGTGGGCGTCGACGAGGACGAGGACCCGCTCCTCGCCGCCCTCGAAGTAGGCGACTTCCCAGTTCTCCTTCTCGTCGTCCAGCGTGGCCGTCGGCCCGAGCGCCCCGCGCTCGCGTTCCTCTTCGACGACCTTCGGGTCCTGGTCGGCGGCCGCGATCGCTTCGGCGCGGGTGAGCTTCTCGGGACCCGAAGTCGCTTTTGCGTCCCCTGAGGACGGAAAGGCGCCTGCACTCGCGACCAGGGCGCCGACGACGAGAAGGAGCGCGGCGCGCCTCACCCTTGCGCCGCCACCCCGAAGTGTTCGCGGATGATCGGGGCGACGTCGCGCAGTGCCCACTGCTCGCGCTCCCCGGCCGAGCCCGGTCCGCAGCCGACGAAGAGCAGCGGCCCGAGCGAGTCGCCGGCGTGGAGCGCCCCGTGGCTGCCGCCGCCGGCGTGGCTGACCCCGCCCCAGTCGACCGCCTCGAAGCCGGGCTCCAGGGAGACGACGAAGTCGCCGGCGTGCGGCGCGGTCAGCGCCGACCAGACGCGGCCCAGCGGATCGGGGTAGGTCTCGCTGCGCAGGCGCCCGTCGGCGACCGAGGCCTCGAGCGCGCCAAGATCGCCCTCGACCTCCCAGCTGCCGCCGCGCAGGTCGCCGAGCTCGCCGTCGGGACGGAAGCGCACCGCCTCCCCCCCGCGCTCGACTACGGCCCAAACCGCGCCGGCCGGTCTGCCCGGGCCCTCGCGCCGCAGCGGCATCCCGTCCTCGCCCTCGAGCCGGCAGACCAGGTCGACCCCCTCGAGCACGCCCAGCCGCACCGCCACCTCCAGCGGCTCGGCCCGCTCCCCCTCCCCGGGCAGCAGGTAGACGTGCGCCGCCCGGCCAGTCGGGCTGACCGCGAGCTGGGCCAGCTCCGGCCGCTCCTCGGAGGGCTGCAGCACCGACCACTCGGCGCTCAGCAGCTCGGCCAGCGGCAGCCCCCGGTGGACGTCGGTCTGCGAGTGGTCGGCGAGCAGGATCACCGCGTGGGTCTCGAGGAACTCATCGAGGCCGCCGGCTTCCTCGGCGTAGGTGGCGAAGGCACGGTCGGCCTTGGCAATCGACTCGACCGTCGCCTCCGGCCCGTGCTGGTGGGAGTAGTTGTCGTTGTCCGGCAGCGAGAGCAGGAGGAAGTCGTAGAGGTCCTCCTTCAGCAGCTCGGCGGCGCAGCAGGCGGCGTAGCCGTCGCGGACGCCGGGGATCGAGGTCGATTTGCAGGGAACCTCGCGGCTCGCGTAGAGGTCGCCGTAGAAGAGGTCGGTGGGTCCCCAGGTGTGGTGGTGGAACTTCAGTTTCGTCACGTCGACCGCGCGTTTCAGCAGCCCCTCCAGAGAGACCTCGTGACGCTGCCGGCCGCGGTAGATGAGGAACGGCGTGCAGGCGGTGCGCTCGCCGGCGTCTTCCAGGCTCTCGAAGACCGTCTCCACCTCCGGGCTGAGGTGCGCCAGGTTCATGTTGTAGACGAGGTCGTAGAGGGCGAGGAAGACGCCGAAGGCACGGGTCGCCTCCAGCGAGGACCCGTACTCGACGTAGCGCCGCTCGAGCCGGTGGTACCAGTTCATGCCGCTGATCCAGTGGCCGTCGGCACCGACGCCGGTGACCATCTCGGCGCTGGCGACCGGGGTCACCGAGGGGAAGCTGGAGACGCAGTCGGGGATCAGGACGCCGCGCTCGACCAGGGCGGCGAAGGTCGGGGCCCGCTCCTCGGCGATCGCCCGTTCGAGCATGTCGGTGCGCAGCGAGTCGACGTAGGTGAGGACCAGCTTCTTGCGAGGCGGCATCGTCCGAATGATGCCCTGCGCGGACTCTCGTTAACGCAGGACGCGAAGCCCGGCGTGTTTGCGCTGGGCGCGCCGGTGGCGGGTGACACCGAGCCAGATCAGGGCGAGGACGACGATCACGACCAGCGGTTCGAGCAGGAGCGCGATCGCGATCACGACCAGCGCCGCCAGGCTGACGATGAAGGCGAGCGCTCCGCCGCCGCTGCCCTCGCGCCGGCTGGCGCCGTAGACGATGTCGCTGATGACGATGCAGGCGAGCGCGGCGCCGGCCAGGCCGAGCACCGCCCCGACAATCCCTTCCAGCAGGAAACCGACGACGAAGCCGATCACGGCGGCGAGGATCGTCATCCGGCCGCGGGCCGACCCGTGGGTGCCGGTGGTGCCGGCGAGCATCCCGATCGCCAGCCCGATTCCAAGCTCGGTTAGAACGTCCACGCCCCAAACCTAACCAAACCGCGATAGCCCGGCGTCGATCCGCCACACTTCAGCGATGGCAGAAGTCCCCGAGCCGACTCACCGCCGCCGCTCCCACGCCGGCACCCGCGACCTCGAGCGCTACGCCGGCCTCTTCGCCGAGCGAACCGGGGTGATGCGCTCCTCGGCGATGCGCGACCTGATGGCGATCACGGCGCGGCCGGAAGTGATCTCGCTCGCCGGCGGGCTCCCCGACACCTCGACCTTCCCGCCGCAGAGCTTCGCCGCGCAGATGACCCGGATCGCCCAGGAGTCGGCGGCGAAGGCGCTGCAGTACGGGCCGACCGAGGGCTTCGAGGAGACGAAGGACTGCATCCTCGAGGTGATGGGCGCGGAGGGGATGCTGCCCGACCCCGACGACATCATCGTCACCACCGGCGGCCAGCAGGCGATCGACCTCGTCTGCAAGACGCTGATCGACCCGGGCGACGTCGTCATCTGCGAGGCGCCGACCTACCCGGGTGCGATCCCGACCCTCTGCAGCTACCAGGCCGACGTCGTCCAGGTCGAATGCGACGAGGACGGGATGCAGGTCGAGGTGCTGGAGCAGCTGCTGGCGGACCTGAGGGCGGAGGGGCGGCGGCCGAAGTTCATCTACTCGGTGCCGAGCTTCCAGAACCCGGCCGGGGTGACGATGTCCCTGGAGCGCCGGCACCGGCTGGTCGAGCTGGCGCGGGCGCAGGAGCTGCTGGTCGTCGAGGACAACCCCTACGGGCTGCTGCGCTACGGCGGCGAGCCGATGCCGCCGCTCTACCAGCTCGACGGCGGCGACTTCGTCATCTACCTGGGGACGTTCTCGAAGATCCTCTCCCCCGGGATCCGGCTGGGATGGGCGGTGGCGCCGCCGCCGGTGATGGAGAAGATCGTCCTCGGCAAGCAGGCCGCCGACCTCTGTACCTCGACCCTGACCCAGTACTTCGTCCGCGAGTACTTCGCCGAACGGCGCTGGCAGCGCTACGTCGGCGACCTGGTCGAGATCTACCGCGGCCGCCGCGACACGATGGTCGAGGCGCTGCGCGACAACTTCCCCGCCGAGGCGACCTGGACCGAGCCCGAGGGCGGGCTCTTCATCTGGGCGACGCTGCCCGACTACATCGACACCAGCGACCTGCTGGCGAAGGCGCTGCGCGCCGACGTCGCCTTCGTCCCCGGCCAGGCCGCCTACGTCGACGGCCGCGGCAGCCACTCGATGCGGCTCAACTTCTCCGGGGTCAACGAGGACGAGATCCGCGAGGGGGTGCGACGGATCGGCAAGGTGATCGCCGAGCAGGTCGAGCTCTACGGGGCGCTGACGGGGGAACAGGCGCTGCCCGAGCCGCGGCAGGACCCGGCCCCGAACGTCCTCCCCTTCCGCAAGGCGGGCGAGGCGGGATGAAGGTCGCGGTGCTGAAAGGCGGGCGGTCGCTGGAGCGCGGCGTCTCGCTGCGCTCGGGGGCGCGGGTCGAGGACGCGCTGGAGCGGTTGGGGCACGAGGTGCTGCCGATCGACGTCGGCCCGGACCTGGTCAAGCGCCTGGCCGGCGAGCGGCCCGACCTCGCCTTCGTCGCCATGCACGGGGTCGGCGGCGAGGACGGGACCGTGCAGGAGCTGCTGGAGATCCTCGGCATCCCCTTCACCGGGCCCAGCGCCGCGGCCTGCGCCCGCTGCATGGACAAGGTGCAGGCGAAGGACGCGATCGAGGAAAACGGGTTGCCCACCCCCCACTGGTTCGCCTTCAACCAGACCGCCTTCCGCGAGTTCGGCGCCGCCGACGCGCTCGGTCGGCTGGAGGAGACGCTCGGCTTCCCGCTGGTGGTGAAGCCGAGCCGCGGCGGCTCCTCGCTCGGGGTCAGGTTCGCCCGCTCGGCCGGCGAGGTGCCCCAGGCCCTGGTCTCCGCCTTCAGCTACGACGACCGGGTACTGCTCGAGCGCTTCGTCGACGGACGCGAGCTCGCGGTCAGCATCCTCGGCGACGAGCCGCTGCCCGTGGTCGAGGCGACCCTTCTCGAGGGCGACCGCTACGACTTCGAGGCCCGCTACGAGATCGGCCGCACCCGCTTCGACGTCCCCGCCGACCTGACGGCCGAGGAGCACCGCGCCGTAGTCGACGCGGCCCTGGGCACATACCGCGCCCTCGGCTGCACCGGCTTCGCCCGCATCGACCTGATCCTCGGCGAGGACGGCCCCTGGCTGCTGGAGGCCAATGCGATCCCCGGCCTCACCGACACCAGCCTCCTCCCCCAGGCCGCCGAGGCGGCGGGACTGTCATTCGAGGAGCTGGTCGAGCGGATCTTGGACCTGGCGCTCAGCCCCCAGGGCGTCTCCTAGCCCTAGGAGTCGCCTTGGGCAAAATCCTCGGGCGTAACTTCGTCGAGGAACTCCTTGAATTTGTCGACGACCTCCTCGGTGTCCTCGACCTCGTGCTCGAACTCGATCGCCGACTCCTCGATCACCTCCTCGGCCGCGAAGATCGGGGCCGAGACGCGGACCGCGAGGGCGAGGGCGTCGGAGGGGCGGGAGTCGATCTCGACTTCGGAGCCGTTGACCGAGACCGTGATCGAGGCGTAGAAGGTGTTGTCGCGCAGCTCGGTCACCGCGACCCGCTCGCACTTCGCGTCGAGGTTGTCGAGCATGTCGGAGAGCAGATCGTGGGTCATCGGCCGCGGCGTCGAGGCGCCCTGCAGCTTCATCAGGATCGCTGCCGCCTCCGGGTGGCCGATCCAGATCGGCAGGAAGCGGTTTCCGTCCACGGTCTTCAGCAACACGATCGGCTGCTTGCCGACCATGTCGAAGCTGACGCCGTAAATCTGCATCTGCTGCAAGAGGACTCCAGACCGTGGTTGGAAGCCGAAAGTATAGGTCCGGCTTCTACCCGCTCCGGAGGAAGCGAGAACGCGGACGGAAAGAGGACCCGATGGGCGATCCTGGATTCGAACCAGGGACCTCGTCCTTATCAGAGACGCGCTCTAACCAACTGAGCTAATCGCCCGGGGACGGCGATGATAGCGGCGGCGCGAGGATCGCTCAGGAGCCGGCGCGCTTGCGCAGGAGCCGGGCGAGTGCGTGGGCCTCGCGGACGTCGTCGAAGCGGAGCTCGGCGACGATGCCGTCCCCTTTGGCGCGAGTGGTGACTTCGTGGCCGAGGGCCTCCTCGAGGGCGTCGGCGACGTCGCGGAGGGCGGCCTGGGCGTCGGGATCGACCGCGGCCCGTCTCGGTCTTGCTTTTGGCTGGCTGGCCAGCCGAACCCTCTCCTCGGTTTCGCGAACCGACCAGCCGGCGCGGGCGGCGTCGCGGGCGAGGCGGCGACGGACATCGTTGCCCGGGACGGCGAGGAGGGCCTTGCCGTGGCCCTCGCTGAGGTCCCCGGCCTCTAACAGCGCCAGCGCCTCGTCGGGCAGCTCGAGTAGCCGGATCAAGTTGGAGACGGCGGGTCGGCTGCGGCCGACCCGCCGGGCCAGCTCCTCTTTGGTCAGGCCCAGCTCCCGCACCAGAGCGTCGCAGGCCTTCGCCTCCTCGACCGGGTTGAGGTCCTCGCGGACCATGTTCTCGATCAGGGCCGCCTGCAGCCGCTCGGCCTCCTCCTGGTCGCGGACGACCGCCGGCACCTTCTCGACTCCCGCCTGCTGGGCGGCGCGCCAGCGGCGCTCGCCGGCGACCAGCTCGTAGCTCCCGTCGGGGAGGGGGCGGACGAGGAGCGGCTGGACGACGCCGCTCGCCTCGATCGAGGAGGCGAGCGCGGCCAGCGCTTCGGGGTCGAACTTGGTCCGTGGCTGCGAGGGGTTGGGCTTGATCAGGGAGACCGGCAACTCGCGCAACTCCCCGGCCGCCGAGGCCTCCGCCTCGGGCAGGATCGCCGAGAGGCCGCGGCCGATGCCCCGGCGGGCGCTAGCCACGGCTCGCCAGCTCCTTAGCCAGGGCCCGGTAGGCGACGGCGCCGTGAGAAGCCGGTGCGTGCTCGGTCACGGGCAGACCATAACTCGGCGACTCGGCGACTCGGACGCTGCGGGGGATCACCGTCTCGAAGACCATGCCGTCGAAATGGTCGCGCAGCTCGGCCTCGACGTCCTGGGCCAATCTGGTGCGCTCGTCGTGCATGGTTATGAGCAGACCCGAAACCTCGAGTCGAGGGTTAAGCTCGCGCCTGATCAGGCTCAGGGTTTCCAGGAACTGGACGAGGCCCTCAAGCGCCAGGTACTCGGCCTGGACGGGAACGATGACGCGGTCGGCGGCGGTCAGGGCGTTGACGCTGACCGGGCCGAGCGCAGGCGGGCAGTCGAGGAGGGTGACGACGAAGCGCTCGCGGAGCGGGCCGAGCCTTTCCCGCAGCCGCGTCTCCGAGTCCTGCATCCGCGGCAGCTCCACCGCGGCGCCGGCGAGGTCCTTGTTCGCGGGGACGATCCAGAGGTTGTCGGGACCCGCCGGCCGGGCGGCCTCGGCGACCGAGGTCTCGCCGGTGAGGCAGTCGTAGGAGGAGGGATGGAGGTCGCGTCCGCCCCCCAGGGCGACGGTGGCGTTGCACTGGGGATCGAGGTCGACCAGCAGCGTCTGGTTGCCCTCCGCAGCCGCGCAGGAGGCCAGATTGACGGCGGTGGTCGTCTTCCCGACCCCGCCCTTCTGGTTCGCCACCGCGTAGACCTTGCCCATCGCGGTCCAGCCTAGTCAACGCGCCCTCGGCACATTCGCCCGCGCTTTTCAACGCATCGATCGGCGGTGGGATAGCCTCCCGCCCGTGTCCGAGACCTTCGAGTGGCCCGAAAACCCGGCCGAGCGCGCCCAGGAGCTGGTCGAGGGCGTGCTGGACGAGCTCGACCTCGACGGCGACGTCGTCGTCGAAGAGAACGACGAGCGGATCCTGCTCACGGTCGAGGGAGAGGACGACTACGGCCTCCTGATCGGCAAGCGCGGGCAGACGATCGACGCTCTGCAGCTGCTCTGCTACCAAGCCGCCTTCCGCGGCCTGCGCGAGCGCAAGCGGGTGGTGGTCGATGCCGCCGGCTACCGCGCCCGTCGCCGGGAGACGCTGGAGGGACGCGCCGACCGCGCCGCCGACCAGGCTCTCTCTAACAACAGCGTGGTCGAGATGGACCCGATGAGCGCGCAGGAACGCCGCATCGTCCACGAGCGGCTGAAGGAGCGCGCGGGGATCGAGACCTACAGCGAGGGCGACGAGCCCAACCGCTGCGTGATCGTCGCGCCCCTTCTGCCCGAGTGATCGACGACGCCGCGCGGGCGAAGCTGGAGATGGTCCTGGAGCTGCTCGGGCGGGAGCGGGCCTCCGTCAGCTCCGTGGTTGACGAGCGCGCCTGGCAGGTCCACGTCGCCGACAGCCTCACCGGCCTGGAGGTCGCGGAGCTGCGGGAAGCAAAGCGGATCGCCGACGTCGGCGCGGGCGCCGGCTTTCCCGGGCTGGTGCTGGCGGTGGCGCTGCCCGCCGCGCGGGTCGACCTGCTCGAGTCGGTCGGCCGCAAGTGCGAGTTCATGCGCCGGGCCGCCGAGGCCGCCGGGATCGGCAACGTCAGCGTCCTCAACGCCCGCTCCGAGGACCTGGCCGCGGCGGAGGGTCGCGAGGCCTACGAAGCCGTCAGTGCCCGCGCCGTCGGCCGTCTCTCAACCCTGGCCGAGCTCGCCAGCCCACTCCTGAAGCCAAATGGCGTCTTAGTCGCCTGGAAGGGAAGGCGTGACGAGGACGAGGAGAATCAGCTCGCGAATGCGGCGGAGGCGCTAGCCATGCGGCCCGAGGCAGTCCTGGATGTCGGCGACCGAGCCGGCAGCCAGCACCGCCACCTGCACGTCATCCGCAAGAGCGGGCCCACCCCGGCCAATCTCCCCCGCAACCCCGGCATAGCCAAGAAACGCCCCAAGGGCTAACCCATCTTTCAACCAGGCTCGCAGGAGGGACCTGGACCCCCTCCGAACGGCTTGTACTTCTCGGGCAGAAACAATCTCGGACGGCAGCCACGGCTCCACCCGAGCAAGTTGAGAGAGGAGGGGGTCCAGGTCCCTCCCCCCGAACCCACCTACCTTCGCTTCTTTTTCTTCCGTGGGGGCGGCGGAGGCGCCTTTGCCTCCTGAATCGCCGCCGCTCCCTCTGGCGTGGCGATCACCGGCGGCGGCACCACCCGTTTGATCACCAGCTGCTGGCCAATGGTCCAGAGGTTGGTGGTGATCCAGTAGAGGATCAGCCCGGCCGGGAATTTGAGGATGAAGGGAACGAAGACGAAGGGCAGCAGGAGCATCATCGTCCGCTGGCTTTTGTCAGCGGTGATCGCCATCACCATGCTGGAGATCAGCTGCGTGCCGACGTAGGCGACGACGAGGACGATCAGTTCGGCGCCGGTCGCCTTGCCGGTGAGGTCGTTGATGAAGAGGAATTCGGCTCCGTAGGCGGCGCAGTGGCCGGCCGCTGGGCACCCCATGTCCGGCGGCAGCTCGTTGCGGAGGACGTAGAAGAGGGTGATGAAGACCGGGAACTGGGCCAGGAGCGGCAGGCAGGAGGCCAGCGGGTTGACTTTGTTCTCTTTGTAGAAGCGCATCATTTCCTGCTGCATGCGCTGTTTGTCGTTTTTGTACTTCTCCTGCAGCTCCTTGATCTGCGGCTGCAGGGCCTGCATCGCCCGCATCCCTTTCAGCTGTTTGTAGGTCAGCGGGATGAGGACGGCCCGGGTAACGACCGTGAGCATGATGATCGACATACCCCAGCTGAGGCCGGCGCTGTCGTGGAAGAACTGGAGGACGCCGTTGGCGACGTCGATCAGCGGCTGGAGGATGTGGGCGACGGGGAGCGTCATCGGTGGGCTTCGTGCCAGTCGGCGGGGTGTACCGGACCGGTGCGGAGCGTGAATCTATCGGGGATGGGGTCGAAGCCGCCGTGACTGAAGGGGTTGCAGCGCAGAATCCGCCATCCCGCGAGGAGGAAGCCCCGGATCACGCCGAAGCGCTCGACCGCTTCCACCGTGTACCGGGAGCAGGTCGGCTCGTAGCGGCAGCGACGGGGAAAGACGGGGGAGATCCAGCGCTGGTACGCCCGAACCGGGGCGAGGAAGATGCGTTTCACGTGGAACGGCCGCCCGCGAGCGCCTCTTCCAGATTGGTCGAAACCCCCTGCATCCCCTCGCGGTCGATCAGGTCCTTGATCTCGGCGCGGGCGACGATGACGAAGTCGTGGCGTGGGGGCAGCCGGTCGGCGAGGCTCCAGAAGGCCTCGCGCAGGGCCCGCTTCACCCTGTTCCGCTCGACGGCGCCGCCGACCTTGCGGTTGACGGAGACCCCGAGCCGAACCTCGTCGCGGTCCTCGTCCTTGCGCGGGAAGGTGTAGAGGACGAGATACCGGGTGGCGTGCGAGGAGCCGTCGCGGTAGACGCGGTCGAACTCGCCGCTGCGCGAAAGGCGTCGGCGCTTCGACGCCATCCCTTAAGGAGTCAGGCGCTTGCGGCCTTTGGCGCGGCGGCGCTTGAGGACGGCGCGCCCGCCACGGGTGCTCATCCGGGCCCGGAAGCCGTGGGTCTTCGCCCGCTTCCGCTTCTTTGGTTGGTAGGTGCGCTTCATGCCGGCGGAAGTATACGGACGGCCCCGAAAATCTTTTCTGCGGGATTTGCGAGGCACCAGAGCTGGCCGCTCAGGCACGGCGCTATGGTCGCCGCCCGGTGCCCGACGACTCCCTCCCAACCGACCTCGAAGCCCTCTGGGGGGCGGCGCAGGAACGACTGAGGGCATCGGTTCCGGAGTCGACCTTCCGCCTCTGGCTGGAGCCGCTGGAGGCGGTCGCAGCCGAGGGCGACACCCTCTTCCTCACCGCTCCGGAGAGCAAACGGGCCTGGACCGAGCGGCGCTACTCCACCCTGATCGCGGAAGCGCTGCGGAGCGGCGAGGTCGGCCTGGAGCGGGTGAGCTTTGCCGAGCCGCAGCTGCTCGAGGGGAGCGCCGAGCACGATCCGGAGCTGAACCCCAGCTACACCTTCGAGCGCTTCGTGATCGGGCCCGGCAACCGCCTCGCCCACGGCGCCGCCTTGGCGGTTGCCGAGGCGCCTTCGGAGGCCTACAACCCGCTCTTCCTGCATGGCCCTCCCGGGCTGGGCAAGACCCACCTGCTGGCGGCGATCGCCAACTACCTGCGCGACAACGCCCCCGGACTCAGCGTCCGCTACACGACCGCCGAGTCCTTCACCAACGAGTTCGTGGCGGCGCTGAAGGCGAAGGGCAGCGACGGCTTCAAGGCCCGCTACCGGGACATCGACGTCCTGCTCATCGACGACGTCCAGTTCCTCCAGGGGAAGCCCGCCACCGAGGAGGAGTTCTTCCACACCTTCAACGCCCTTTACGAGTCCGGGAGCCAGCTCGTGCTCTCCGCCGATCGCATCCCGAGCGAGCTCTCGACGCTCGCCGCGCGGCTGCGGGACCGCTTCGAGTGGGGCCTCACCGTCGCCGTCGAGCCACCCAACCTGGCGACCCGGCTGACCGTGCTGCGACGCCTGGTCGAGGAGGCGGGGGTCGAGATCGCCGACGCAGAGGCGCTGACCGAGCTCGCGAACCGGATCGACGCCAACGTGCGCAAGCTGCACGGAGCGCTGACCCGCGTCATCGCCCACGCCTCGATGATGGGAAGGCCGCTCAGCACCGAGCTGATCTCCGAAGTCATCCCCCGTCACCGCCGGCGCGAGTCGACCTCGGTCGAGGAGATCCAGCAGCGGGTCGCCGAACTCTTCGGCATCTCCCGTGCCGAGCTGGTCGGTTCCAGCCGCGCCTCGACCCCGCTGCGGGCCCGCCAGGTGGCGATCTTCCTCACCCGCGACCTCACCGACCTCTCCCTTCCCCAGATCGGCCGCCTCTACGGCGGCCGCGACCACACCACCGTGATCAACTCCCTGCGCCGGGTCGAAGCGAGCCTGGACGAGGACGCCGAGCTGGCAGAGAAGGTGCGGGAGTTGCGGGGAGCTATCCACAACCCTGTGGGCGAGGAGCGCTGACAGCCGCCGGCGCTGTAAGAATCCCCAGCCCCCCACAGGTCTTTCCACAGCCGCCAAACCGCAGCGCACCGCCGAATCATCCGCGACAAGAGCTTTTTCAACAGGACCTAATCCAACTCGAGTAAGGCCAACGCCAGGAAAGCACATCAACTTGAAGCTCACGACCAAACGCGAAGATCTCGTCTCCAAGCTCTCGATCGTCTCCAGAGCGGTGTCGACCCGCGCCGCGACCCAGGCCCTCTCGGGCGTCCTTCTCTCCGCGCAGGGCGGCCGCGTGACGCTCGCCGCCACCGACCTCGACCTGGGGCTGGAGACGACGCTCGAGGCCGAGGTCGAGAACGAGGGCTCGGTCCTCCTCCCCGGCCGTCTCTTTGCCGAGATCGCCCGCTCGCTCGCGGACCCCACCGTGGAGATCGAATCGCGCGAGGCCGAGCACGACGTCGAGATCCGCAGCGGCGGCTCCAGCTTCCACCTGCGGGTGCTGCCGGCCGAGGACTTCCCGAAGCTGCCCCAGCCAGAGGAGACCCCGGGGCTGAAGATCCCGGCCGCGGCGCTGGAAGAGAGCATCGAACTGGTCGCCCGCGCCGCCTCGCGCGACGACATGCGCCCGGTGCTGACGGGCGTCTTCGTCTCCGCCAGCGGCAAGGAGATGACGATGGTCGCGACCGACTCCTACCGGCTGGCGGTGAAGCGAACCGAGCTCGAGGCGGACCTCGGCGGCGAGCTCGAGGCGAACATCCCGGCGAGGGCGCTGCGCGAGCTCGGCCGCATCCTCTCCTCCGAGGGCGCTGGCGAGGCCTCGATCTCGCTGCTGCCGAACCAGGCCGTTTTCCAGGCAGGGGCAATTCTCCTCTCGACGAGGCTGATCGATGGCCAGTTCCCCAACTTTCGACAGCTCCTGCCGGAGTCCTATGAGCACGACGTGCGGCTGCCGCGCACGGACCTGCTCGAAGTCACCCGCCGGGTCAGCCAGCTGGCGCAGCGGAACGCGCCGCTGCGGCTCTCGTTTCGCTCGGGCGAGTTGACGGTGGCAGCGGAGACGCCCGAGGTCGGAGACGCCCGGGAGACGATGCCGGCGGCCTTCGAGGGAGAGGAGCTGGAGATCGGATTCAACCCCGAGTTCCTCAAGGAAGGGATCGAAAGCGTCGCCGGGGACGAGATCCTCCTGCGCCTGATCTCGCCGCTGCGGCCGGGGCTGCTGGAACCGGTGGAGGGTGACGAGTTCCGCTACCTGGTGATGCCGATCCGGCTCAACGTCTGAGCGTGACGGCGCCGGCCGGGTGAGCGCGCCGTGCTCGTCACCGCGATCGAGGCGAAGCCGCTGCGCAGCCTCGAGCGGGCAAGGGTGGAGCTGCCGCCGGGGATCGTCAGCGTCATCGGCCCCAACGGGACCGGCAAGACGAACCTCGTCGAGGCGCTCTACTTCGCCCTCACGGGCCGCTCCTTCCGTGCCAGCGATCGTCGCGACCTGATCCCGTTCGGCGGCTCCCTCGCCCGTGCCGAGGCGACGATCCGCGACGGCGACGGGATCGAGCGTACGCTGCTCGCCTCGGTGAGCCGCAGCGAAGGCCGCCGCCACCTGCTCGACGGCAGCCCGGCCGACCCGGCTGCGATCGCCCGCAGCCGTCCCCCCGTCGCCGTCTTCGCCCCTGACCGGCTGAACCTGGTGAAGGGCCCGCCGGCGGAGCGCCGCGCCCACCTCGACGGATTCCTCGCCGCTCGCTGGCCTGCCCGGGGGGAGTTGCGCAAGCGCTTCGGGCAAGCGGTGGCGCAGCGGAACGCTCTGCTCTCGCGGCTCGCCGGCGGCTACGGCGCGCCGGCGGACCTGGGGATCTGGGACGCGGGGATGGCCGCCGCCGCCGCCCCCCTGATCGAGGCGCGGACCGACGCCGTCGACGAGCTGGCGCAGCCGTTCGCCGCCGCCGCCGAGGAGCTGGGCCTGGAGGGGGCGGTGCTGGAGTACGCGCCGCGGGCGGCGGGATCCGCGGAGGAGATCCGGGCGGGCCTCGAGGAGCGCCGCGAGCAGGACATCCGCCTCGGCCGCAGCTCCTGGGGCCCCCACCTCGACGAGCTGAAGCTGACCAGCGGCGATCGTTCGCTGCGCCGCTTCGGCTCGCAGGGACAGCAACGAGCCGCTCTGCTCGCGCTCCTCTTCGCCGAGCGCGAGGCGCTGCTGGCGGCGCGGCGGGTAACTCCGCTGCTGTTGCTCGACGACGTGATGAGCGAGCTCGACCCGGGCCGCCGCGAGCGGCTGGTCGCCCGCCTCGACGACGGCGGGCAGGTGCTGATCACCGCAGCGGACTTCGAGCAGGTTCCCCCCAAGGCGCGGAAGACCGTGGTGGAGATGCCGCCGCAGACAGAAGGTGCCGGCACGTGAGCCGCCGCCGCGCTCCCCGGCCGGCTGCCGGCGCCTTCAAGGCGGCACTCGACCGGGTCGCCCCGAAAACCCCCCTGGCGGCGGTCCAGGCGGCCTGGGCAAGCACCGCCGGCGAGCAGCTCGCGGCGGTCGCGGTGCCGGTCTCCGAACGGGACGGGACGGTGACGATCGAGTGCGTCGACAGCGTCTGGGCGCAGGAGCTGGACCTGATGCAGGAGGCCCTTTTGAAGCGGTTGCAAGCCGAAGTAGGGGAGCAGGCCCCGAAAGCGCTCCGGTTTCGCGTCAACTCAGAGCGTTTTTGAGCACAATTTCTGCACATTTGCAGGGAAATTAGCTCAGGCGGGCGTGCTGTCCGAGGGCCTCAACTGGTATTCTTATGGCAACTCGCATGACGCCCCGACAGCCGTGGAGCGAGCTCTCCAGGAGTCGGGGCTTTGTGTGTCTAGGTTTCAATCGGAAGGGACTCCTTGCCTGAGAAAAAAGCCAGCGGCGACTCCTACGGCGCCAAGGACATCACCGTCCTCGAGGGCCTGGAAGCGGTTCGCAAACGCCCCGGCATGTACATCGGCTCGACGGGGCCGCGCGGCCTGCACCACCTCGTCTACGAGATCGTCGACAACTCCGTCGACGAGGCCCTCGCCGGTCACTGCGACAGCGTCCGCGTCGTCCTGCACCCCGACAACGCCTGCACCGTCGAAGACGACGGCCGCGGCATCCCGGTCGAGACGATGGAGAAAGAGGGCAGGCCCGCCGCCGAGGTCGTGCTGACCGTTCTCCACGCCGGCGGCAAGTTCGGGGACGGCGGCGGCTACAAGGTGTCCGGCGGTCTGCACGGCGTCGGCGTCTCGGTCGTCAACGCGCTGTCGGAGCGCCTGCACCTGGAGATCAGCCGCGACGGCAGCGTCTGGTCCCAGGACTACGAGCGCGGCAAGCCGCAGAACGACCTCAGCGCGGGGGAGAAGACGAAGGCGCACGGGACGAAGATCACCTTCCTCCCCGACCTCGAGATCTTCGAGGAGATCGAGTTCGACTTCCAGACCCTGGCCGAGCGGCTGCGCGAGACCGCATTCCTCACCCGCGGCCTGAAGATCGAGCTGGTCGACGAGCGCGGCGCCACCAACAGCGTCACCTTCCAGTACGAGGGCGGCATCGAGGACTTCGTCCGTCACCTGAACGAGAACAAGGACGAGCTGCACCGCAAGGTCATCTACTTCGAGGGCAGCGAGGAGGCCGGCGAAGTCGAGCTGGCGATGCAGTGGAACGCCTCCTACCAGGAGTCGATCTTCAGCTTCGCCAACAACATCAACACCCATGAGGGAGGGACGCACCTCTCGGGCTTCCGGGCGGCGCTGACGCGGACTCTGAACGCCTACGCCCGCAACAAAGGCCTGCTGAAAGAGAAAGACGACAACCTCGCCGGCGAGGACGTGCGCGAGGGGCTGACCGCGGTGATCTCGGTCAAGCTGCACGACCCCCAGTTCGAGGGTCAGACCAAGACCAAACTCGGCAACCCGCCGATCAAAGGCCTGGTCGAGGAGACGGTCAACCGCAAGCTGGCCGAGTACTTCGAGGAGAACCCCGGCGACGCCCGGCGGGTGATCAACAAGGCGATCGACGCCTCCCGTGCCCGCGACGCCGCGCGCAAAGCCCGCGACCTGACGCGCCGCAAGTCGGCGCTGGAGAACTCGACCCTGCCGGGCAAGCTCGCCGACTGCACGGTGAAAGACCCGAGCCTGGCCGAGATCTTCGTGGTCGAGGGAGACTCTGCCGGCGGCTCGGCGAAGCAGGCGCGCGACCGCAACACGCAGGCGGTGCTGCCGCTGCGCGGGAAGATCATCAACGTCGAGAAGAGCCGGATCGACAAGGTCCTGGCCAACAACGAGATCCAGGCGTTGATCACGGCGATCGGGACCGGCGTCCACGACGAGTTCAACCTCGAGGACGCCAGGTACCACAAGATCGTGATGGCAACCGACGCCGACGTCGACGGCGCCCACATCCGCACCCTCGTCCTCACCTTCCTCTACCGGCAGATGCCGGAGCTGATCGACGCCGGCTACGTCTACATCGCCAAACCGCCGCTCTACCGGGTCAAACAGGGCAACCAGGTCACCTACCTCGAGCGCGACTCCGAACTGGAAGAGGTGCTGCTGCGGGACAAGCTCGAGGACTTCGAGCTGACCGACGCCAACGGGAAGAAGACGAAACTCACCGCCAGCCGCTGGCAGGGGTACATCCGGCGCTCGAAAGAGTACGAGGGGTGGGGTTCTTCGCTGCAGGCCGAGTTCGGCCACGAAGCGGTGCGCTTCCTCGAGGAGTCGAGCCTGCTCGACGAGGGGACGAAGACGCTGAAGACGGCGGCGGCGCTGCTCGCGAAAGAGGCACCCGAGAGCGAGCCGTTCGAAACCGAGGTGGTCTCCCAGGACGACGAGCTGCTGGTCGTCAAGGCGACCGAACGGAGAACCGGCCTCGCCCGCACCCACCAGCTGCCGGCGGCGCTGTTCGATCACCACGACTACCGCAAGTTCGCCGAGGTCCACGAGGCGCTGCTGAAACAGGTCGGGCGGGCACCGTTCGAGATCGAGTTCGGCGAGCGCCGCAACGTGGCGCTCTCGTTCGAGGCGCTGCGGGGCGCGGTGCTGGAGCTGGCGCGCAAAGGGGTCGACGTGCAGCGGTTCAAGGGGCTCGGCGAGATGAACCCCGACCAACTGCGGGAGACGACGATGGACCCGGCCAGTCGCACCCTCGCCCGCGTCACGCTCGAGGACGCGACGGCCGCCGACACGATCTTCTCGATGCTGATGGGCGACCAGGTGGGTCCCCGTCGCGAGTTCATCGAGGAGCACGCGAGGGAGGTGCGGTTCCTTGACGTCTAAGGCAAGCGCGTTCGACGGAGGGGAGAGCTGATGGACGCCAACGTCCTCACCGGAGGCCGGATCGAAGAGCGCGAGCTCGAGAAGGAGATGCGCTCGTCGTATCTCGATTACGCGATGAGCGTGATCGTCGGCCGGGCGCTGCCGGACGTGCGGGACGGACTGAAGCCGGTCCACCGCCGGGTGCTCTACGCGATGCACGACATCGGCCTGCAGCCGACCCGGTCCTACCGCAAGTGCGCCTACATCGTCGGCGAGGTGATGGGCAAGTACCACCCGCACGGCGATTCGGCGATCTACGACACGCTGGTGCGGATGGCGCAGGACTTCTCCCTGCGCTACATGCTCGTCGACGGCCAAGGCAACTTCGGCTCGATCGACGACGACCCGGCGGCTGCCATGAGATATACCGAGGCCCGTCTCGGCCGCCTCGCGACCGAGCTGCTGCGGGACATCGACACCGACACGGTCGACTTCGGCCCCAACTACGACGAGAAGGCGAGCGAACCGCTGGTTCTGCCGGCCCGGTTCCCGAACCTGCTGGTCAACGGCACCTCCGGGATCGCGGTCGGGATGGCCACGAACATCCCGCCGCACAACCTGCGCGAGGTCGCCGCCGCGGTCGCCGCCTACATCGACGATCCGGGGATCGACCTCGAGGGCCTGATGCAGCACGTCAAGGGTCCGGACTTCCCCGGCGGCGGGATCATGAGCCGCGAGGGGATCACCGACGCCTACCGCTCCGGCCGCGGCAGCATCCGCGTCCGCGCCCGGGCCCACGTCGAGCCGCTGAAGGGGGGCAAGGAGGCGATCGTCGTCACCGAGCTCCCGTTCATGGTCAAGAAGGGCGGCGAAGGGGGGCTGATCACGAAGATCGCCGACCTCGTCCGCGACAAGAAGCTGGAGGGGATCTCCGACCTCCGCGACGAGTCCGACCGCTCCGGGATGCGGCTGGTGATCGAGCTGAAGCGCGGCGGCCCGCCGGCCAAGGTCGTGCTCAACAACCTCTACAAGAAAACCGCGATGCAGACGACCTTCGGCGCCAACATGGTGGCGCTGGTCGACGGCGTCCCGAAGACGCTGAGCCTGCGCGAGCTGATCCACCATTACGTGGAACACCAGCGCGAGGTGGTCACCCGCCGCACCCAGTTCGAACTGCGCCGGGCCGAGGCGCGCGCCCACATCCTCGAGGGGCTGCTGGTCGCGCTCGACAACCTCGACGCGGTGATCAAACTGATCCGCGGCTCGAAAGACCCGGACTCCGCCCGCGAAGGCCTGATCGACCAGTTCGAGCTCTCGCGCGAGCAGGCGCAGGCGATCCTCGACATGCGCCTGCAGCGCCTGACCGCGCTGGAGGCCGACAAGGTCCGGGCCGAGCACGCCGACCTGATGGAGCGGATCGGCGAGCTGCGCGCGATCCTCGGCGACGAAGCCAAGGTGATGGGCCTGGTCAAGGACGAGCTGGCCGAAATCGTCGACTCCTACGGCGACGAGCGCCGGACCGAACTCGTCCACTTCGAGGGCGACGTCGGGATCGAGGACATGATCGCCGACCAGCAGATGGTGATCTCGCTGACCGCCTCCGGCTACGTCAAGCGACTGCCGCTGGCGACCTACCGCCAGCAGCGCCGCGGCGGCGTCGGGGTGATGGGGATGAACCTGAAAGAGGACGACTACATCGGCCACCTCCACATCTGCTCGACGCACGACTTCCTGCTCTTCTTCACCAACCGCGGCAAGGTCTACCGGCTCAAGGTCTACGAGCTGCCCGAGGGCGCCCGCCAGGCAAAAGGCAGCTCGCTCAACAACCTGCTGCCGCTGCGCGAAGGCGAGCGGGTGATGGCGGTGATCCCGACCCGCGACTTCAAAGAGAACAAGTACCTGGCCTTCGCCACCGCCCAGGGACTGGTGAAGAAAACCGAGTTCCTCGCCTACAACACGCCGATCCGTGCCGACGGGATCATCGCGATCAAGGTCCGCGACGGCGATGAGCTGGTGCAGGTGCGGCTGACCTCGGGAGAAGACGACATCCTCATGGTCTCCCACTCCGGCCACGCCTCCCGCTTCTCCGAGAAGCACGTGCGGACGATGGGCCGCGACACCAGCGGGGTGAAAGGGATGAACGTCTCCGGCAAGGACAACCGGGTGCTGGCGATGGACGTCGCCCGCAACGACACCGAACTATTCGTCGTCACCGAGAACGGCTACGGCAAGCGGACCCCGGTCTCCGAGTATCCGGTGAAGGGCCGCGGCACCAAAGGCGTCCTCACCGTGAAGCTGACCGAGAAGAAGGGCGGCCTGACCGGCGCGCTGATCGTCAACGAGCACGAGGACCTCCTCTTCATCTCCCAGAACGGCATGGTCCAGCGCACCTCCGTCAGCGGGATCTCCCAGATGGGCCGCTCGACCCAGGGCGTGCGGGTGATGAACATCAAGGACGACGACTGCGTCAGCGCCGTCGCCCTCGTGGTCGAGTCCGAGGAAGGCGAGTCGGCAGCGGCCGCAGCCGAGGGCAGCGACCAGGAGGAGCTGGTCGAAGCATCGCCCGACGGCGCCGGCGAGTAGCCGGCGCCGGGCCTAGAACGGCACTTCGAGGAACGTTTCCCAGCTTGGCCCCGTCAGCGGGAAGCGGGGGGCCCCGGGGAAGTTGACGCTGAGGTCGCCGGACCAGGAGGTGGTGCCGTCGGGGTAGGCGCGGTAGCGGGCGGTGCCGTGGAAGGGGGCAGGCGGGGTGAGCTTGGCGGTGGTGAGGGCTTCGTCGATGCGGATCGGGCTGTGCTTACGGAGGACGGCGATGCGGACGATGGCGACGTGGGGGCGCGAGTCTTCGGTGCTGGCGAAGAACTGGGTCTTATGCCTGCCCTCGAGGGCGAGAAAGGCTGAGGAGTCGATTCCTTCGCGGACGACGGAGAGCACGCCCGCCTTCGGTTCGAAGGGGTTGAAGTTGAAGTCGGGGCCACCCCTGCCGCGGCGCTTGCGGCATGCGGGGGCGGGGATGATGACCGCCCCCCTGGCCCGGTGGACGCGGACGGTGACGTAGCCGTCTTCGCCGCGGAAGCGGAGGTTGCCGCGGAAGACACCGTGCTTCTTGATGAAGCGGTTGGCGCCGCGGCAGCTGCGGCGCCGGCCGACCCAGGTGCGGTTGCGGGCGGGGCGGAAGCGCATCTTCACCTTGCCGAAGTTGCCGAAGGTCGCCTGCAGGCGTTCGGGTCGTGCAATGCCGCGCGCCATGTAGGAGGTGGCGACGCGGTTGCCCCGCCGCCCGCGCCAGACCTCGAGGAAGACGGCGCTGCCGAAGGTGCTGACGCCGACCCTGTATCCGTCGGCCTCGAGCACGAACCCGGAGCGGAAAAAGGGCGTTGGGTGGACCGGCTTGCCGTGCTGGCTGAGCAGGCGGCTGCGCGGCGGGGGCGGGAGCAGGCGCAGCGGCGGCGCCGCCCGGCGGTGTTCCAACCGGGGCTGATGAACCTTGCGGGGCTGATGCTGCTTCGGCGCGGCCTGACTTGCGAGCGCAATCGCCAAGGCCAGCACCAGCGCCACCGCGACCACGTCCGCGATCCGCCCCCTCATCGCCTCTTCGTCGCGCGGTGGAAGAGCCGCGCGACTTCCTTCCCGAAGTAGGCCCCGTAGGCGGGAGAGGTTTCGTCGAAGTAGCCGTAGTTGGTGACGCTGTTGAGCCGGTCGCCGGCGATCGTCCAGCCGCCTCCCGAGGCGCCGCCGGTGAGCTGGCAGGCGACGGCGAGGTTGAGCGGGCCGCGGAAGACGAAGGAGCTGGCGTCGTGTCCGAGGAAGCGGGTGCCGCGGCAGATCCGCTGGGTTTCGCCGTCGAAGGGCGCTTCGGCGGGGTAGCCGTGGACGTCGAAGGTCTGGTCCGCCTTCTGGTTGAAGGCGATCCCGGTGCCGCCGACGGCCTCACCCAGCTTTTCGCCGGCCTGGTTGCGGCCGACCACGATTGCGCCGACGTCGTAGTTCTCGCTGCCGTCGGCCCGCCACTGCCTGGTGGTGTCGATCCAGCGGGCGGGGAAGACGCCGAAGGGCCGCTGGCCGTAGCGGTAGGCGGGGATGAAGACCATCGGGCCCGTGAACCAGCTTCCCCGCCTGCCGCCTTCGTTCAGGCAGTGGGCCGCGGTGACGACGACGCTCTGGCTGGGCGAGCGCACCGCGGTCCCCGAGCAGCGGCCGTAGCCGAAGATCCCGAAGGAGAGGAAGAGGGCGCCGTTGACCCGGAACTCGGGCAGGGTGGGGTCCGGCACCTGTTCGAAGTCGGCGCCGAAGTCCGGGCCGGGCACCCCGAAGGTCGCCACCTGCCCGCGCTCACCGCGCCGCCCGCGCCGCAGCTTCGGCCGCTCCTGCCGCCGCCGCGGGAGCACCTCGATCGGCTTCGCCGCCCGCATCCGCGCCTGCGTCCAGAAGGCGGCCGCCCTGCGAGCGGAGGTCTGTTTCACCCAGACCCCACTGTCCGCGCTCGCGCTGCCGACCGGAACCGCCATCAAGCAGAGGGTCGCCGCCATCACGGCAGCCGCGACCGCGCGCCGTATCCCGCCAGCACTCGAATTCATCAGGGCTGGATTCGAGCTATGCGCTCAGAAGCCTCTTTTGGTCGAGCAGTCCTAAGCCGCTTGCGGCAGGTACTGCTCCCAGGCCGAGGGGATCTTCGGGCTGGCGACCTGGATGAAGACCGTCGGCGGCGGCGCCTTCGGCGTATTCGCCGGGTGCATTTCGATCTCGCGCGGGAGGCGGTTTCCCTTGCGGCGGTTGCAGGGCGGGCAGGCGGCGACGATGTTCTCCCAGACCGAGAGGCCGCCGCGGGAGCGGGGGATGACGTGGTCGACGGTCAGTCCCGATTTGGTCGAGCCGCAGTACTGGCAGGTCCAGGAGTCGCGGGCGAGGACGGCGCGCCGGGTGATCTTGCGGCGGTGGGCCTCGCGCGGTATGCGGACGTAGTTGACGAGGCGGATCACGTCCGGCCGCTCCATCGTCATCCGCTCGGAGTGGAGCGCGGCACCGTCCCGCTGCTCGAGCAGTTCGGCCTTTTCCTTCAGCAGCAGGACAGCGGCTCGTCTCAACGTGCAGACGTTGATCGGCTCATACGTCGCGTTGAGTACCAGCACCCTGGCCATAGCTGACCGGAAATTGTAGGCACCTCGGCGCCTGTCCTCGTCTCGGGAACCGGATCGAGGGCGTTTCAGCCGAGCGGATAGGAGCCGAGGATCCGCACCGAGGCGGCCTTGGTACGGAGCGCCGCGATCGCCTCGGCGACCGTCGAGTCGCTCTCCCGGCCCTCGAGGTCGCAGAAGAACATGTACCGGCCGAGGCCCTGCCGCAGCGGCCGCGACTCGATCCGGGTGAGGTTGATCCCGCGGCCGGAGAACTCGCTCAGGCACTCGACCAGGGCGCCGGGATGGTCGGCCCCGACCTCGGAGAAGACGAGGGAGGTCTTCCACGGGCCCGAGCCGACCGGCTCGCTCCCGGCCGGGGCGATCCAGACGAAGCGGGTGACGTTGTCGTCGGAGTCCTCGACACCCTCCTGCAGCAGCTCGCACCCGTAGAGGGCCGCGGCCGCGCGCGCCCCCAGCGCCGCCCAAGGTCGGGAGGACTCGCTGACCATCCGCACCGCCGCCGCGGTGCTGCTGGCGTTGCGCAGTTCGACCTGGGGGAATTGCTCGCGCAGGAAGCGCTGGCACTGGGCCAGCGGCTGCGGGTGGGAGAGCACCGCCTCGACGTCCTCCGCCCGCGTCCCCCCGCGGGCGATCAGGTGGACCCGCACCCGGTAGTCGTGCTCGCCGACGATCGTCACCGCCCCCGCCTCGAAGACGAGCGTGTCGAGGGTCGGCCGGACCGATCCCTCGAGCGAGTTCTCGATCGGGACCAGAGCCCGCTCGGCCTCGCCGCGCTCGACCGCGAGGATCGCGTCGGGGATCGTCGGCGTCCGCAGTGCCTCGAAGCCGCCCTGGGGGACCGCCTCGCCGAGCGCGTCCTCGGTGAAAGTTCCGGCCGGGCCGAGGTAGGCGATGCGCATCCCCACAGCCTGACCTATTCGATCAGGAGCGTGTAGGTCGCTTCGTTGTTTTCGAGGACTTCCTCGCCCGGGACCGCTTCTACTTCGATGTCCAGCGTCACTTCGCCGCTGGGCGCGGGAGTCAGCGGGATCACCGTCGAGACGGTTTCGCCGGCCGGCAGTTCGTCGATTTCCCCGGTCACGGTGGTGCCTTCGTAGGTGACCGAGACGCCGATCCCGTTCTCGGTCGATTCGAGCGGGTTGCGGACCGAGACTTCGACGTTGACGCCTTCTTCGCCGACGATCGTGGTCGGCGCGCCTTCGATCAGTTCGGTTTCGTTGACGGTGACGCCGGCGATTTCCGTGCCGTGGACGCCGGAGACGTTGGCACTGCTGCTGCCGCTGACTTCCCCGAAGGCGTCGCTGACCGTGTTCGGGTCGAGCCACTTTTCGTCGGGGAGGAAGGTGCTTTTCGGCAGGTCGCTGTCGTTGACGCCGTTGTCGGCGAGGACCGCGTCGACTTCCGGCCGCACCACCTGTTCGTAGATCACGTCGGCGGCGAGGAGCTTCTGCATCTGCCTGGCGATCGCTTCCGTCGCCTTCTCGGCGCCGGCGTCGCCGAGGGCGTCGTCGGTCTTTTCGGCGATTTCGTCCATCGCGCTCGCGCGCAGCTGGTAGGCGAGTTCGAGGTTGCCCTGGGCCTGGGACATGTCGCCGGGCGTGCTGAGGTCGTCGATCCGGGTGGCGTAGGTGTCGATCGCGCTGCGGTCGGCGTTGACCTGGTCGACGAAGTCGGTGACCGAGAGGGTGCCCGGGTCTTCGAGCCGTTCGAAGAAGGACTTGCTCGTGTGCTGGGTCTCTTCGACGATCTGGGTGACGTTGCGGGCGTAGTCGCCGAGCTCGCGGTTGGCGCGGGCGTCGAGGCAGCCCTTGACCCCGAGCACGATCAGGATCAGGAGCACGAGGCCGCCGCCGAGGGCGAGCGCGCGCCGCAGCACGATCTGCTGGCGCTCGGGTCGACGTTTGGGCCGCTCGCGCCGGGGCGGGCGTCGTGAGGCGAAGTCCTCCACGGGGGCGAGAGTATGACTTCTGATGCGGCTGTGGCGCCAGGAGACCCCGCAAACGGTGGGTTTTTCCCAGCGCCCTTCGCAGGAAGGCGTTCCTTTCCGGCGAACTGGGAAGAGCGATGGTCGGCTCGCTCGTCCTCAACCGCTTCTTGATCGAGCGCCGCATCGGCAGCGGCGGGTTCGGCGTCGTCTACGAGGCCTGGGACGGCCGCCTCGAGCGGCCGGTGGCGGTGAAGGCGATCGAGCAGCGGGGGGAGGCGGGTCGCCGCGTTCTCCGCGAGGCGCAGGCGGCCGCCCGCTTGAACCACCCCGGGATCGTCACCCTCTATGAGCTGGGGGAGGAGGACGGCAACGCGCTGCTGGTCACCGAGCTGGTCGAGGGCTCGACCCTGGCCCGGCTGGCCCACGCCGGCGAGCTCTCCGACCGCGAGATCGGCGAGATCGGCGCCGATCTCTGCGAGGCGCTCGACCACGCCCACTCGCGGGGCGTCGTCCACCGCGACATCAAGCCTCAGAACGTGCAGGTCGTCGAGGATTCGGAACCGCGGGCGAAGTTGATGGACTTCGGCGTCGCCCACCTCGCCGACGACGCCCCCCTGACGATCGCCGGCGACGTGGTCGGCACCCTCGCCTACATGGCCCCCGAGCAGGCGGAGGGGCGACCGGCCGGCCCCGAAGCCGACGTCTACTCGCTGGCCCTGACCCTGTACGAGTGCTGGAGCGGCGAGAACCCGCACCGCCGCGCCACCCCGGCGGCGACCGCACGGGCGATCGGCCGCCGGGTGCGACCGCTGCGCCGGCTCCGTCCCGACCTGCCGCGGGAGCTGACCGCGACGATCGACGCCTGCCTGGCGCCCCGCCCCAACCACCGTCCCTCGCTGGAGGAGCTGGGGACGACGATCGAGGACGCGCTCGAAGCGCTCAGCGACCACCTGCCCGGCGCCGGCCACGGCTTCCTCGCCCGCGCCAGCGCCCTTGCCGCCGCGGTCGCTGCCGGCGGCCTCCTTGCCCTTCACGGCGCTGCCCTCCCCTAGGATTTCCCCATCGGTGCGCTGAGTCGTCTGGAGTCGATGTTCGAAGGCCTCGTCGAGGGGGTCTTCAGCCGTGCCTTCAGCTCTGAGGTGCAGCCGGTCGAACTGGCGCGCAAGCTGGCGAAGGAAATGGACGCCCACAAGACGGCTTCGGTCCAGCGCGTCTACGTCCCCAACGAGTACACGGTCTTCCTCGGCCGCCAGGACCGCGGCAAGCTCGAAGGCTACGAGCGCTCGCTCGAGCAGGAGCTATCCGGCTACCTGCTGGAGCACGCCCGGCGCCGCGGCTACGACCTGCTGACCAGGCCCGCGGTCGAGTTCAAGACCGACGAGCGGCTGCGGCTGGGCGAGTTCGGGATCCAGGCGCGGCTGGTGAAGCCGCCGGCCAACGAGGGCCAGGCGCCCGAGCAGGGCGAAGAGGGCCACACGATGGTCTACTCGGCGGTGCGCGAGCGCGACCGCGGCCGGCCGAAACGTCCCGAGCAGGCGGTGGGGGCGCTGGTCTCCACCCGCGCCGTCGTCTCGCTCGGCGACCGCCGCTACGTGCTCGACGGGCCGGTGGCGACGATCGGCCGCTCGAAGTCGGTCGAGTGCGTGCTCTCCGACCCCAACGTCTCGCGCCGCCACGCCGAGCTGCGGCGCGGCGAGAACGGCGACTGGCAGATCGTCGACCTTGGCTCCACCAACGGGATCAAGGTCAACGGCCGGCGCGTCCCCTCCACCCGGCTCAGCCCCGGCGACCAGGTCACCGTCGGCACCACCTCCTTCACCTTCGATATCGAGCAGTAGGGCGGCTGCCGCCCTCATTAAGGTGCTGTGCGCGTGGACTACGACCCCATCTCAGTAGCCCTCAAGTTCGGCTTCCTCGCCGTCCTCTACCTGTTCGTGCTCGTGATCGCGCGCAGCGCCTTCAAGGACCTGCGGCGAACGCTCGCCCCGGCTCCCGACTCGACCGGCTTCCACGCCGCGCCGGCCTACGCCGAGGCGCCGCGTGGCCCCGACGGCTGGCTCGTCGCCGAGCGCGGCGGCGGGCTCGAGCGGGAGCACCGCTTCGACCTGATCGGCGGCCTCTCGATCGGCCGCTCGAAGGAGGCCGACGTGCGGATCGACGACCGCTACGCATCCAGTCTTCACGCCCGCGTCTTCTCGCGCGAGGGGCGGTTCTTCGTCGAGGACATGAACTCGACCAACGGCACGCTGCTGAACGGCGCCACCCTGAAAGGGGAGGCGGAGCTGATCGACGGCGACAGCGTCCAGATCGGCGATACCGTCTTCCGCTTCGAGGTCGGGTGAGCGGATGAGCCTGCGGATCGCCGAGGAGGCCGTGCGCACCGACACCGGCCGTCAGCGCAACGCCAACGAGGACTCCTACTTCACCCGGGCGCCACTGTTCGTCGTCGCCGACGGGATGGGCGGGGCGCAGGCCGGCGAGGTCGCCTCCAAGGCCGCGGTCGAGTCCTTCCCCGGGGAGCTGCCGCCGGCGCCGCCGGAGCGGGTCCTGGAGGAGACGATCGAAAGCGCCAACCGGACGATCCACGAGCTCGCCCGCAAGGACCCCGGCCTGGCCGGGATGGGGACGACGACCACCGCCGCGATCGTCGACCTCGAGGGCGAAGCGGTGGCGATCGGCCACGTCGGCGACAGCCGCGCCTACCGGCTGCGCGGCGGCCGCTTCGAGCAGCTGACCCGCGACCACTCGCTGGTCGAGGAGATGCGACGCAAAGGGCAGATCACCGACGCCCAGGCCGAGGACCACCCGCAGCGCTCGATCATCACCCGCGCGCTGGGGCCCGAACCCGAGGTCCAGGTCGACGTGCAGACCGTGCCCGCGCAGGACGGCGACGTCTTCCTGATCTGCTCCGACGGGCTGACGACGATGCTCGGCGACGAGCAGATCGCCCGCCTGCTCAGCCGCGCCACCTCGCTCGAGAGCGCGGTGCGGGCGCTGGTAGACGAAGCCAACCGGGCCGGGGGCCGCGACAACATCACCGTCGTCGCCTTCCGCCTCGAGGACACCGCGGCGCCGGCCGCGGGGAACCCGCGCGGCGGGCCGGACGAGGGCGCGACCCTGATCGGGTCGAGTGCCGAGGAGGCCGGGCTGAGCGCGACGGAGGTGCGCCGCCGCGCCGCCGCCGAGGCCGCCCGCAAGCGCCGCGAGGAGCAGCAGGGCAAGCCGTCCCGGCGCGGCTTGCGGACCGCGCTCAAGGTGCTGGCCGTCGTCGCCGTGGTCGCTGCGGTCGCCTTCGGCGCATGGTTCGCGAACCGCCAGATCTGGTTCCTCGGCACCGACGACTCGGGCCGCGTCGCCCTCTACCGGGGCGCTCCCCTTGAGCTGCCGTTCGGGATCGACCTCTATTCGCAGCGCTACGCCAGCCCGGTCCAGACCGGCTCGCTGCCGCCGAAGCGCCAGGACGCGGTCACCGGCCACAAGCTCCGCTCCCGCTCCGACGCCGTCTCCCTGATCGAAGACATCGAAAAGTCCGAGGGGCTTCGTTGACGTCGGCCAGGAACCGGGAGCTGCTGGCCCTGGTTCCCGTAGCCGTCCTGCTCACGGCGGGCTTCGCCGGGGTCTTCTCGCAGGAGAACGAACAGCTCGGGAACCTCAGCCTCGTCTACGGCGCCTACTTCCTGGCGATCTGCCTGGCGACCCACGTCTACCTGCGGATCCGGCTCCCCAACGCCGACCCCTACCTGTTCCCGCTGCTCGCCACCCTGACCGCCTTCGGGCTGGTGATGGTCTACCGGATCGACGAGACCCTGGCCCGCGACCAGGCCAACTGGTTCGTGCTCGGCCTGGTCCTCTTCGCGCTGACGATCCACTTCCTGCGCGACTACGAGGTGCTCGAGCGCTACCGGTACACGATCGCGATCGGCGGCCTGCTGCTGCTGCTGGCGCCGCGGCTGCCGGGCATCGGCCAGCAGGTCAACGGCGCCTACCTCGGGGTCAAGCTCGGGCCGATCGCCTTCCAGCCGGCCGAGTTCACCAAGCTCGCGATCATCGTCTTCCTCGCCAGCTACCTGCGCGAGCACCGCGAGGTCCTGATCGTCGGCGCCCGCCGCGTGCTCGGGGTGACGCTGCCGCCGCTGAAGCACTTCGGGCCGCTGCTGGTGGTCTGGGGCGCCTCGATGTTCATGCTCGTCTTCATCCGCGACCTCGGCAGCTCGCTGATGTTCTTCGCCGCCTTCCTCGCCCTGCTCTACGTGGCGACCGGCCGCTTCTCCTTCGTCGTCATCGGGATGCTGATGTTCCTGGTCGGTGCCTGGTTCTTCGCCAGCACCGTGCCCCACGTCCACGACCGGGTGGAAATCTGGCTCCACCCCTACAACGATCCACAGGGGAGCGGCTACCAGATCCTCAACTCGATCTTCGCGCAGGCCGACGGCGGCCTCTTCGGCAAAGGCTTCGGCCAGGCGCTGATCACGGTGCCGGGGACGAACCAGGCACTGCTGCCGGCGGCGCAGACCGACACGATCTACTCGCTGATCGTCAACGAGGTCGGGCTGTTCGGCGCGGTCGGCGTCATCCTCGTCTACCTGCTGGTCACCGCCCGCGGCTTCAAGATCGCCCTGCTGGCGAGCGACGGCTTCTCGAAGCTGCTGGCGGTCGGGCTCTCCTCGGTCTTCGCGATCCAGGCCTTCGTGATCATCGGCGGCGTCACCCGGGTGATCCCGCTGACCGGCGTCACCCTGCCGCTGATCAGCTACGGCGGCAGCTCGATCGTCGCCAACTTCGTGCTGCTGGCGCTGCTGCTTCTGGTCTCCGACCGGGCCCGGCGTGAGGCGGCCGAACCGGCGGGACGGGTGGCGACGATGGGTGCGGCGGCGTGAACCGCCAGATCGTCAAATTGTTCGCCTTCATCGTCGTCCTCTTCGGCGTCCTGATCGGCTTTACGTCCTACTGGTCGGTCTTCGACGCCGAAGCGCTGAAGGAAAAAAACGCCAACAAGCGGCCGCTCCTGGAGCAGCAGCAGATCCCCCGCGGCCGCATCCTCGCCGCCGACGGGACCCTGATCGCGAAGTCGGTGGCGAAGGGGAGGGGCGCCGCCAAGCGCTACGTGCGGCGCTATCCGGAAGGCTCCCTCTTCGGCCACCCGATCGGCTACAGCTTCGTCAAGTACGGCGACTCCGAGTTCGAGCAGTTCCACAACGACGAGCTGATCGGCGAAGGCTCCGAATTCGCCTCGATCGCCGACGAGCTGCTCGGCCACACCCAGGAAGGCAACGACATCGTCACCAACATCGATCCCGAAGCGCAGCGGGTGGCGCTGGGTGACCTCGAGGAAGCGGGCTACGGTGCCGTCGTCGCCATCGACCCGAAGACCGGCGCCGTCGAGGTGATGGCCTCCAACGCTCCCTACGACCCGAACCGGGTTCCCTACGACCTCGAAAAGTGGAACTCGGATGAAATCGAAAGACCACTTTTCAACCGGGCGACGCAGGGGCTCTACCCGCCGGGATCGACCTTCAAGGTGGTGACCGCCGCCGCCGGCCTCGACAGCGGCGCGATCACGCCGGAAACGACGATCAACGCTCCAGGAACGCTGGAAGTCGAAGGGACGCCGCTGCAGAACGACTACAACAAGGACTTCGGCTCGATCTCCCTCGACACCGCGCTGACCAACTCGGTCAACACCTGGTTCGGCCAGCTGGGCCAGCAGCTGGGCAACGACACCCTGTTCGAATACATGGAACGGTTCGGGTTCAACGCCAAGCCGGCGATCGACCTGCCCGAAGACGAGATCTCACCGAGCGGGGTCTGGGACATCGAAAACGAAAAGCTCCTGCATGCCAGGGATCCCGTCGACCTCGCCCGCGTCGCGATCGGCCAGGAGCGGCTGCTGGCCACGCCGCTGCAGATGGCACAGGTCGCCGCAGCCGTCGCCAACGGCGGCAAGCTGATGAAGCCGCAGATCTGGAAGCGGGTGATCGACCCCGACGGCCGCACCGTCGACACCATGGACCCCTCGGTCTACAGCGAGGCGGTCAGCGAGCAGACCGCCGAAGAGCTGACGACGGCGATGGAAGGCGTGGTCAGCGAAGGCACCGGGACCAACGCCGAGATCCCCGGCGTTCCCGTCGCCGGCAAGACCGGCACCGCGGAAACGCCGGGGAACTTGGCCTGCGGCGGCGGCACCGAGGAGAACCAGGCCTGGTTCATCGGCTTCGCTCCCGCCGACGATCCCCAGATCGCGATCGCCGCTTCGGTCGAGTGCACGGAACAGTTCGGCAACGACGTTGCCGCCCCAATCTTCCGCGACGTCGCGGAAACGATCCTGAACGGAGAATGAGGAGGATGGCGCGTGGCTGAGGTGGCCGAGGGAAGCATCGTCGACAACCGCTACCGCGTCCTGCGCCGGATCGGCAGCGGCGGGATGGCCGACGTCTGGCTGGCCGAGGACACGCACCTGCAGCGGCAGGTGGCGCTGAAGGTCCTGCACCGCCGCTACCTGCAGGACGCCGAGTTCGTCGGGCGCTTCCAGCGCGAGGCCGAGCACGCCGCCGGCCTCCAGCACCCGAACATCGTCGCCGTCTTCGACCGCGGCTCCGACGAGGGCGTCAACTACATCGCGATGCGCTATGTGCAGGGGCCGACGCTGAAGGAGCTGATCGACCGCGGCCTCAGCCCCGACCAGGCGGTGGCGCTGGTGCGGCAGGTGCTCGAGGGCGCCCGCTTCGCCCACCGCAACGGGATCGTCCACCGCGACCTGAAGCCGCAGAACGTGATCGTCGACGAGGAGGGCAAGGCGGTCGTCACCGACTTCGGGATCGCCCGCGCCGGCATCTCCGACATCACCCAGACCGGCTCGGTGATGGGGACCCCGCAGTACCTCTCGCCCGAGCAGGCGCAGGGCTTCGAGGTCACCCCCGTCTCCGACCTCTACTCGATCGGGGTGATCCTCTACGAGGCGCTGACCCGGCGCGTCCCCTTCGAGGCCGACAGCGCCGTCGCGGTGGCGATGAAGCAGGTCTCCGAGGTGCCGCAGCGGCCGAGCTCGATCAACCCGGCGGTCTCGCCGGCCCTCGACGCGGTGGTGATGCGGGCGCTGGAGAAGGAACCGGGCCAGCGCTTCCAGAGCGCCGACGCCTTCATCGCCGCCCTCGACGCGGCGCTCAAAGACCCCGGCGTCGCCCAGAACACCGCCGCCTTCGCCGCCGCACCGCCGGTCGTCGCCGTCCCGGAGGAGACGGCGCTGGAGGACGAGCGCCGGCGCAACTGGTGGCTCTGGGGGGCGCTGGTCGCGGCGATCCTGATCGGGATCCTCGTCGGCCTGGCGCTGACCCGCGACACCTCGACCAACGTCCCGAACGTGACCAACAAGCAGCTCGAATTCGCGATCACCCAGCTCGAAAGCAAGGGCTTCTCGGTCGGCAAGGAAAGCTACGTGAACCGCTCGGTGCCTCGGAACACGGTGCTGGAGCAGGACCCGCTCCCCGGCTCGGCCGACGAAGACTGCTCCTTCCTCACCTTCTTCTGCTCGAAGCCGACCGTCGACCTGACGATCAGCGCCGGGCCGGGCCAGGGCCAGGTGCCCTCGACCGCGGGCCTGACCGAGGCGGCGGCGACCAAGCGGGTCGAAGCCGCCGAATTCGAAGCCGAGGTGAAGCGGGTCAACTCCGACTCGGTCGAAGAAGGGCTGGTGATCCGCTCCGAGCCCGGCGGCGGCAGCACCGCGACCAAGGGCTCGACCGTGACCGTCTTCGTCTCCCGCGGGCCGAAGCTGGTCAAGGTCCCGGTCCTGGTCGGCGCCCAGCGCGAAACGGCGGTCCAGCGGCTGCGCAGCCACGGCCTCGAAGCCAGCATCTCCGAAGCGGAAAGCCCGGAACCGAAGGGGCGGGTGATCCGCCAGTCGCCGGACGCCGGCAGCCCCGTGGAACCCGGCTCGACGGTGGCGATCGTCGTCTCCAAGGGCGAAGAAGCCGAAGCAGAAGCGAAGGTCCCGAACGTGATCGGGCGGGAACGGCGAGAAGCGGTGGAAGCGATCCGTGCCGCCGGCCTCACCCCGAACGTCGAAGAAGAAGAAACCGCGGTCCAGGGGAAAGTCGGCCGGGTGATCGACCAGTTCCCGCCCCCGGGCCAGGAACTGGAACCGGGCTCGACGGTGACGATCACGGTCGGCAAGGCGGCTCCCGCCGCGGAAGAAGGGGAAGAAGAATGAGGGTGGCGGTCCTCTCCGGGGGCCGCTCCTCCGAGCACGAGGTCTCGCTGCGCTCCGGCGCGGCGGTCGCCCGCGGCCTGCGCGAGGGGGGGCACGAGGCGGTCGAGGTGACGATCGGCCGCGACGGCGGCTGGAGCGCCGCCGGCGGCACGGTCGAGCTGGTGCCGGGCGGCGGCCTGCTGGGGGCCGAGGCGGTCTTCCCGGCCCTGCACGGCGCCTTCGGCGAGGATGGCAGCATCCAGGGGCTGCTCGAGTGGCTCGACGTGCCCTACGTCGGCTCCGACGTCCTCTCCTCTGCGATCTGCATGGACAAGCTGACGCTGAAGCGGCTCTTCGCCGCCCACGGGGTGCCGCAGGTCGCCTTCACCGCGGTCGAGGGCAACGACTGGTGGGGCCGCTGCGAGCAGATGGGGGCCCCGCTCTGGGTCAAGCCCTCGCGGATGGGGTCGAGCGTCGGCATCAGCCGGGTCACCGAGCTCGGCCAGCTCGACGCCGCGGTCGAGCTGGCCCTGCGCCACGACCCGCGGGTGATCGTCGAGGGAAACGCTTCCGGGCGCGAGGTCGAGTGCTCGGTCCTCGGCAACGCCGAGCCGCAGGCCTCGCTGCCGGGGGAGATCGTCGCCCAGGGGGTCTGGTACGACTTCGAGGCCAAGTACACCGAGGGCGGGATGGAGCTGCGCGTCCCCGCCCCGATCGGAGAGGAGGCGGTCGAGCGGGTGCGCGAGCTCGCGGTCTCGGTCTTCGCCCTCGCCGGCTGCTCCGGCCTCGCCCGCTGCGACTTCTTCGTCGAGCCGGACGGCGCCGTCCTCGTCAACGAGATCAACACCATGCCCGGTTTCACCGACACCAGCGTCTACGCGAAGCTGTTCGAGGCGACCGGGATCGGGTACCCGGCGCTCTGCGACCGACTGGTGCAGCTGGCGGTGGAGCGCCACCGCGAAGCGCGTTCCTTCGAGTTTTAGATTAGGAGCCAGATCACCGGGTACCGAGAGGAGACCAGTCAGTTGCGATGAAGCGGTAGCGCCTTGGAGTGCGCGCACTATGACGACTGGACTCGAAGGGATAGAAGCCAAACCGGCCGAAGGCGACGACGAGTGCGTCGCCGGGGCATCGACTGCCGACGTGCTGCGGCTGCTCAGCGCCGGCGCCACCGGCGCGATCCTGATGGCCCTGGGGAAAGGGCCGCTGCGGACGAAGACGCTGACCGAGCAGGTGCCGGGCTACGCGCCGCGAACGATCTACCGCTACGCGAACAAGCTGGCCGAACTGGAAGTGGTCGACCGCGAAGAGGAGCCGGGCGTCCCCTCCAAAGTCGTCCACACCCTCAGCGACCCCTGCGGCACGGAGCTCTACGAACTCGTCAACCGCTTCGCCGACGCCTCGCTGACCCGCCTCCCCGACGGCCGCATCGACGCCCACGCCTGGGCCTCGCTCGGGCTGCTGGCCGACCTCTGGGATGCCGGGATGGTCGAGGAGCTTGCCTGCGAGGGCCGCTCGCCGACCGAACTGGCCCAGGGCGAGCACGGCCTCAGCTACCACCAGGTCAACCGCCGTGCCGGCCTCTTCAAGGCCGGCGGCCTGCTGACCGAGTGGCAGGGCAAGGGCCGCCGCCGCTGCTACGGGCTGACCGAGAAGACCCGGCGGAAGATGGGCCTGGTCGTCGGCGTCGCCCGCTGGCGTCACCATCACGTCGTCGACGACGACGACGAAGGGATGTCGGCGGTGGAGATGGCGACGGCGCTGCGGGCGGCGCTGCCGCTGGTCAAGCTTCCCGAGCACAAAGGCAAGTGCATTCGCCTCGCGGTCCGCGGTGAAAAAGACGCCCCCGGAGCCGAAGGCGAGGAGGTCTGGGCGGAGGTCGAGCCCGACGGCACGATCCACAGCTGCGCCGAGCAGCCCGCCGACCCGGCCGCCTGGGGCCGTGGCAAAGTCAAGGCCTGGATACCGCTGGTCATGGACGGGAAGACCGACGGCGTCCTCGTCGGCGGCGAGGAGAAGCTCGCCTCCGACTGCCTCGAGGGCCTCTACGACGTCCTCTGGTCCCCGGCGCCGTTCTAGAGGCGCCTTCGGCAGGCGCCTTCGGCAGCGACCTCCGGTCAGTACGCGGTGTTGCGAGAGCGCGGTCGCGGTTGCGACTTGTAGCGGGGAGCGGCGCCGCGGTTCCATAGAGCGCTGTCGATCTCGGCGGGGGAAAGGGCGCCGCCGGTCGCCGCTGCAAGCAGCTCGACGGCGTGGACGGCGGCGGCGCGGAGCTCGACCTCCTGGGGCGACCCGTGGGTGAGCAGCTGCCCGGCTGAGATCGCCGCCGTCAGGTCGGGGTCCAGCCGCAGCACTCCGTCGACCCCCAGCACGTGGGGAACGAGGTTGTCGGCGAAGGCGGTAAGGCGCTCGCCGCCGGGGAGGTCGGCGACCCCGGCGCGCTCGAGGTCGGCGGCGGCGAGCTGGGCGCGCTTGAAGAAGGGCACCTTCCGTCCTTCGCAGGAGGAGACGTCGGCGAAGGCATCCCACGCGGCGAAGCGCGCGGCCAGGTCGGGGATGCTCCCGACCCCTTCGGCGGCGCCAATGTAACGCCCGTCGAACTCGGCGCGAAGGTGGACGCCGACATCGCGCAGCGCCGCCGCGAACTCGGCCATCAGCGGGTGGCCCGGGTCCTGGCCGAGCACCCTGGCGATCGCTCCCGCCTCCATCGCCGCCAGCTCCTCCGCGGTCCAGGGGCCGTGAGCGGAGAAGCGCTCCCGCACCCCCGCCGCCATCGTCCCGTAGCCGCTGAGACCCGGGCGCTTGCGGATCATCGGCCACCAGCCGGAGCCGAAGTTGATCGCGTTCATGCAGATCGCGAAGGCGGCGGCGGTTTCGGGGTCCGCATCGGCGACCGGTTCCACGGGTAGCTGCTCGTCCACCTCGCCCACGAGCCCCGCCCCGTACGCCGCGATCTCCTCCTCTTCGACGCGCACGTGCCGCGCCCGCTCCATCACCCAGACACAGGCGGCGCGGACTTGGTCTGAAAGAGAAACTGAGGACAAGGACCATCACAGATACACGTATGAGCGCGAGCTCTGGACAATCAGGCGTGAGGTGGCGTTCCTTGATAGACCTAATTACTTACAAAATATTTAGAACAAGTTTTCGGTATTCCCCTTTGTCCGAGTTTCCTGTTGGGTAGACCGCATCAACCGCGGAATCCTTCGGCGCGCCTTGCTCCCTTGGGACACCGTCTACATGGGGAGAGAACAGTGGGCAGAGGAAATCGGTGGCGTTTGGCCTTTCTTTTCGCAGCGCTTCTATTGGCCTGTAGTGCCCCTCCCGTAATCGCGGACTCCGGTACGCCCTTGGAAGGACAGGCGGCCGGCGACCCTGAACGCTTCTTTGATGGAGATCGGATCATTCCCGTCGATCTGGCCAACGTCGAACGGGAAGAACGCGAACGGGAGGAATGGCTGGCTAGCCCGGAGGCAACCGAAGAACGGGAGGAGTCATGGCTGGCCTACGGCGACAGCTCGCCGAGCGAATCGGAAGAGCTGCTGAGAACCGCCTTCAGCTCACAGCTAGAAATGCTGAATGGCGACTCCGCCCGGTTGCTTAGCGATGCCGAGCTGATCAGGGAACAGGACGAAACGGCAGCAACCGTCAGCGATGAAGGCGACCGCTATCTCTTGGACAGTGCTCTCCCGGTTCGCGCTGAAGATGACGAGGGCGATATGGCGAAAGTTGACTTAAGCCTCGCACCGTCCCCCGAAGGATTCGAAACCGCGAACGCGGTAAGCGATGTCGTCGCACCTTTCTTCGCCGATGAACCAACTAAAGTCGGCGACCAAGGCTTTGCGATCTCGCAGGCAGAAGCCGAGGACAGCACCGCCCGGCGCTTCGGCGATATGAACCTCTTTTATCCCGATGCCCTGCCTGACACCGATCTGATGGTCTCTCCGACCGGCACCGGTGTGGAGGTCTTCAACCTCTTGCGCTCAAGGGAGAGCCCAGAGGACTTTCGCTTCGTGGTCGATCTCCCATCGGGCTCCGTTCTCCGCCTTGGCGAATGGGGAGGAGCAGAGGTCGTCAGGAACGGGGAAACGTTGATCCGAGTCGCGCCCCCCTTCGCTACCGACGCCCAGGGTACCGATGTGCCAGTGAAAATGAGCATCGTTCAGAACGAAATCGTTTTACACGTGGCGCACCGGGAGGCTGACTATGCCGACCCCATCCTCTTGGATCCCCCAATTGAGGACTGGGCGAATGTGGGAAACAACTGGTACGAAGGCAAACATCTAGAGGCGCTCACCAATGGGGCTTGGAAATACAAATCCACCAATTCCCAAATCGGTCATGATGTCTGCTGCTACGAAGGCAAATACACGGGTCTACTGACCTATACGAAAGCCAATGTCTTTTATGGCGCTGAACAGTACGGACAGTGGTCCTATAGCACGCCGAACTACGCAACGTTCGTTACCCACGCCTGGGTAACTCCCTTCTGGCGGAACGTCGAATCTTGCGGCGCGTCCGAACAACCCCATGACTACGTTGGCATCCTCTCCGAACCGAACGAAGTCTGGAACCCACTCCTTCCCAACAAGGCGAAAACCGGGGCCGTCAGCCTGGATGGGAAGGGGCAGGGATTCATCATCGGCTTAGGCTCGGGACCGCCTGGCGTCTGGATTGCCTGCAACCGCTACCTCTACGCAGGCGGCGTGGCGCTCTGGCTGAACGACGATTGGCCGCCTGCACTGTCGGTGACCGGCATTCCTGCTGCTTCCGAATGGGCCAGTGACCTGAAACCGATCAACCTCGTCGTCAACGCCAATGACAATGGGACGGGCGCCAACGATGACGGTTTCGGAATCGACTATATAACGATCAATCCTGAAGGCGCCCCCGTCATAAAAGACGATCCGGGCTGCAGCGGCCTCTACGGGTCGACTTGCCCAACGGTGCGGACCTGGCAGAAGACGTTCACGGGCGACAGCATGCGCCAAGGGATTCGAGATCTGGGCGTAACCGCCGCCGATCCAACCGGGAAGACCGTCGAACAGCACTACACGACCAGAGTTGACAACGATCTCCCTGAAGTCGCTCTCAGCGGCCAACTCGCTCAGGCCACCGGCGAGGTGGTCTCCTATGGCGAAGGGGAACAGCCCGTCAGCCAAGGCGAAGACCAGCTCAGCCTCCCTCTCTACAAGCTGGAAATCAAAGCCAAGGACGGCAGCAAAGTGAGCAGCCTGACCGAGCGCTCCGGCGTCAAGAACATCAAGGTTTTCCTCGATGAAAAAGAAACGGCCGTTCCATGGGCGCAGAACTCGTCGTGTCCGGAAACCAGTTGTGAAATGAACGTCACCTACACGCTCCCGGTCAGCAGCATCGGCAGCGCCGGCAAACACAAGCTGGAAATCAAAGCCGAAGACTTTGTCGGGCACGTCCAACTCCGCTCTATCGAGTTCGAATACTTCCCTGCCACCGGGATGAAGGACGAATACGTCATGCACTATTTCCCGCTGCCGAACGGCCAGGGGGATGAAGAAGAAGAACTGAATCCTGTCCGGCCCGAACTCGCGGTGAACGTAATGAACGGCAATCTCGTCTACCGCGAGCGAGACATTGACATCAGCGGGACCGCCGGAGTTGATCTCGAAGTCGAACGCTTCTACAACTCGATGCTGCCCAATGCCGAGAACACCGAGTGGGGCGACGGCTGGACCCTGGCCGAGACGCCAGAGCTCGACCCGATCAGTCCCAGCCAAGCCGACGTCGTGGAGTCCAGCGGCGCGATCGAAGACAAGGTCGCTTTGCCGACCGAAGCCGGCGCCGGCAAATTCGATCCTGTCCTGCAGGCGACGATCGAAAAGAAGGCCGGGGGAGGCTACGAGCTGACCGACGAGACCGGCGAATCGCCCACCTCCGTCTCCTTCGATTCCACCGGCCAGGCCGAGGCGCTCCTCACCGACGGCTACGCCAAGGTCGACTACTCCTACGAAGGCGGCGACCTCGCCGAAATCGAGGTGCAAGACCCCGCCACCTTCTCCGCGGAACCGGAAATCCCCGAGCCGCAGCTGGTCACGGAGCCCACCTTCGCCAGCTCCTTCGGCGCAAACGGCTCCGCCGACGGGCAGCTGAAAACGCCCGCCGACGTCGCCGTCGACGCCCAGGGCAACCTCTGGGTCCTCGACAAGGGCAACAACCGCATCGAGAAGTTCGACTCCAGCGGCAAATACCTGGCGAAGTTCGGCTCGCTCGGTTCCGCCAACGGTCAGTTCAACCGGCCGACTGCGATCGCCATCGCGAGCAACGGCGACCTGCTCGTGACCGACGCCGGCAACGCCAGGGTGCAGCGTTTCTCCTCCGCGGGCGCCTACCTCTCCAAGTTCGGCTCTGCGGGCACCGCCAACGGCCAGTTCGCGGGATCGGGCCCCGAAGGCATCGCGATCGACGCCGGCGGCAACATCTGGGTCTCCGACACCTATGGCGGGCGCCTGCAGAAGTTCAGCTCCGCCGGCGCCTTCCTGAAAGCCGCGGGCACCAAAGGCTCGGGCGCCGGACAGCTCGGCGAACCGACCGGCCTCGACGTCGATCCCTCCGGCAACGTCTGGGTCGCCGACTGGCAGAACAACCGGGTCTCGCGCTTCAACGGCAACGGCGAATTCCTCGGCCAGTTCGGCTCGCCCGGCAGCGGCGACGGCCAGTTCAGCCATCCCGACGAGATCGAGATCGACAAGCTCGGGAGCGTCTGGGTCGGCGACCAGGGCAACAACCGGATCCAGCAGTTCGACCTCTCGGCCCAGTTCAAAGGCAAGTTCGGCTCGAGCGGGACCGGGCAGGGGCAGTTCAGCCTCGCCTACCCGATGGGGATCGCGACCGACTCCAAGGGCCACCTCTACGTCGCCGACGTCAACAACCACCGGATCCAGCAGTGGCTGGTCCCGGTCGAAAAACCGGCCTACGTCTCTTCCTTCGGCACCAGCGGATCGGGAGACGGACAGCTCAAAGCCCCTGCCGACATCGCCCTCGTGGGCAGCTCCCTCTGGGTCGTCGACAAGAACAACAACCGCATCGAGAAGTTCGACACGAGCGGCAATTACCTGGCGAAGTTCGGCTCGCTCGGTTCCGGCGACGGCCAGTTCAACCAGCCGACTTCGGTCGCCGTCGACCGGGACGGCAACCTGCTGGTGGTCGACTCCGCCAACAACCGCGTCCAGAAGTTCGACCCCTCCGGTCAGTTCATCTCCAAGTTCGGCACGGCGGGAACCGGCAACGGCCAGTTCGCGGCTCCCGAAGCGGTGGCCACCGACTTCCAGGGCAACGTCTGGGTCTCCGACACCGATAACGGCCGCCTGCAGAAGTTCGACGAGGAAGGGAACTTCCTCGAAGCCGTCGGCTCCAAAGGCTCCGGCGCCGGCCAGCTCGGGGAACCGACCGGCCTCGACGTCGATCCCGAAGGCAAAGTCTGGGTAGCCGACTGGCCGAACAACCGCATCACCGCCTTCAATCCCGACGGAAGCTACTTCGGCAGCTTCGGCACTGCCGGCAGCGGCCCGGGTCAGTTCAACCACCCCGATGAGGTCGAGATCGACAGCCACGGAAACGTCTGGGTCGGCGATCTGGGCAACAACCGGATCCAGCGCTTCAACCTCAAAGGCGAATACGTCGGCCAGTTCGGCTCCACGGGCCTTACCGAAGGCTCCCTCTTCCTCGCATTGCCGATGGGGATCACCAGCGACAGCCAGGGCCACATCTGGGTCACCAACGTCAGCGCCAGTCGCATCCAGAGGTGGATGCTGGGCAACTACGTCCAGGCCCCGGCACCGCCCCTAGACCTCTCCGACGGCGACCCCAAGGTCACCGTCGAAACGCCCGAAGCCCTGGTCAGCAAAGTCAGCGGCAACGCCGCAGGCGCGCATACCTATACGCATGTGGGCGACGACCTCACGGCCCATAAAGGCCCTGCAGGCGAAACGAAATACGAATACGACGGCAGCGGACGCATGACGAAGGTCACCCTGGCCAACGGGACTTGGGCCGAAGTCGGCTACGAATCAACCTACGGCCGCGTTAAAGAAGTCACCGTCAGCGTTGAAGGCGGCACTCCAACGACCACCCGCTTCACCTACAAAGACACCAGCCCCCGCCGAACCACGGTCGAAGTCCCCGGCGCACCGAACCTCACCTATGACATCGGCGACGACGGCTCGGTGCTGAAGTGGTGGAACACGCAGAAACCACCGACCTTGAACCTCGGCGGCAGTCTCTACGACATGCGCGAAAAACCGGGGGAACTCTCAGCCGGATCCCACTTGCTCGAAGCCACGGCCGAATCCGCCGAGGGCATCGCCTCTATCAAAGTCTTGGAGGACGGCAATACGTTGGTTTCCGAAAAAACGTGCGAGCAGGTTTATGAAAATGAAACAACTGAGTGCGTGCAAGACACCGACGAGTGGGTGACCGAAACCGAACTTCATGCACC